>Ga0209401_1000137_pt1 | contig 48225 bp, 51 predicted proteins | sample M_140807_MF_Meta_FD_187318 | JGI IMG/M metagenome (GOLD analysis project Ga0209401, IMG submission 187318) | Freshwater microbial communities from Lake Montjoie, Canada to study carbon cycling - M_140807_MF_MetaG (SPAdes) (version 2) | ecosystem: Environmental > Aquatic > Freshwater > Lake...
GCGCGGTGCTATTGATGCGTTCTACGAAGACACTGACAAGCCTGTCATCATTGACAAGTCCCGTGGCTGGCCTATTGGTCAAATCATGGGCGCTATGTCACAGGTGCTAGGTCGTCAGCCTAAGATCATTGCTACTGTTCGTTCTGTTCCTGACTGTGCAGCCAGCTTCATCCGTGTAGCCAAACCCACAGATCTAGACGAGTTTATGGCGACTGGTCAACTGATGGATCACCTTAAGGCCGCTTACATCTCCCTTCAGAACGGCTACGAGTACGCACCAGAAAACTTCCTGTTTGTTGAATACGAAGACCTGTTAGCCGACCCCAAAGCGCAGTTAGCCCGTATCCATGAGTTCCTTGAGTTACCTGAGTTTGCCTACGACTTTAATAACATTGACGGCTCAAGCGTAGCTGAAGATGACGAGAACTTGCACGGTCACGCAGGTATGCACGATGTCAAGCCTGTATTGGCGGCGCAGCATAAGCAAGATCCCCGCGATTTATTGAAGCACCACTACTCAGCATTCTGTCAGCCAGAGTTTTGGCTTGAGCGTCCACGCACAGTTCCTGAGTTACATGACCTAGACCTACAGCTTGCCGCATCCACAATGGGTGACTTTGCTGAAGGCTGGAGACTAGCTCAAAAGTTAGAAGCAGAAGAGCCTAACAATCATCGAGCCGCCTATAACCGTGGCTGGTACTACCTGCGTCAAGGTCAAATCCAAAAGGGCTACGGCTTGATGGACAGAGGACGAATCGTAGGTGTCTTTGGTAATTCACGCCCTGATGTGCCTACACCCCAATGGGACGGCAAGACAAAGGGTACGGTCATGCTGTATCTGGAAGGCGGTCTGGGCGATCAGATTCACCAGATTCGCTATGCCAAGCTGATTGCAGAGCGTGGCTGTAAAGTTGTTGTTTCCTGCACTGGCCCACTAGCATCATTGTTCCAAGGCGTAGAAGGCGTATCAGCGGTTGTTCAGCACGAGGCTACCTTTGGTATCTACCACGACTTCTTTGTGTCTGGAATGTCTGCTGTGGTTCCTCTAGGGTTAGAACTTCGTGACCTGTCTGGTGCGCCATACCTTGAGAAGCCAATGTCGATCAAAGGCCGTAAAAAACGCATCGGTCTGCGCTGGCAAGGCAACAGTAAGTTTGAACATGAGCATCACAAGAAGTTCCCCTATGAACTTATGTTCGACGCAGTAAAAGATGCTGACGCAGAGTTCATTTCATTACAGCGTGACGAGGGCGTAGACGCTTGCCCAGCTTGGGTAAAACAAGTACCATTACAGTCATGGGAAGACACTAGACAAGCGGTGGCTTCATGTGACTTGGTGATCTCAGCCTGTACCTCTGTCAGTCACTTGGCGGCGGCAATGGGCGTAGAAACATGGGTGGTAACTCCGATCATGCCTTACTTCTTATATGCAATTGACGGTGATAAAACGCCGTACTACGACAGCATGAAGCTGATTCGCCAAGAGGTTTATGGTGATTGGACTGCTCCGTTTGACAAGATCAAAGAGCGTGTTGGTTCTAAGCCAGCATTGAGGAGTGTAGCGTGAGCTTTAGATACGCCGCTGGGTTTAATTCGCCGGGGCTAAACACGCTTGTTCAAGGTACGCCTACCTATGTCTACAACTTATATGGTTGGGGTTACAACGCCAATGGGGAATTAGGTTTAGGGAATACAACTTATGGTTTTTCTACCCCCCAACAAATTGGATCATTAACTACTTGGGCAACTTTTGCCGTAGGAGGTGCTTCGAGCGGGGCTATTAAAACAGATGGGACATTGTGGACTTGGGGCGGCAACGGTAATGGGCAATTAGGTCTTGGAAATACAACTTATTATTCATCGCCTAAACAAGTTGGTGCTTTGACTAACTGGGCTGGCATAGTTTTTAGTGGTGCAAGCTCAATTGCTGTTAAAACAAATGGTACTTTGTGGTTTTGGGGAAACAACCCGTATGGCAATGGCAATGGCAATACAACCGTTTACTCGTCACCAGTACAAGTTGGCGCTTTAACTACTTGGTCAAAAGTGGCCGGTGGTAGTAATGCCGTAGGAGCCATTAAAACAGATGGAACAATGTGGACTTGGGGGTTTAACCAATTTGGTAAATTGGGTCTTGATGATACAACAAACAGGTCAAGTCCCGTACAAGTTGGTGCTTTGACCACTTGGGCAAATGTTTTCTTTGGCTCAAGTCATTGTTTGGCAACACAAACAAATGGTAGTTTATGGGCTTGGGGTTATAACGCTTCAGGCCAATTAGGGTTGGGTAATACTACAAATTATTCATCTCCAAAACAGGTTGGTTCATTAACAACTTGGTCTACTATTGGTGCTAACACTTATTCTTCGTATGCCATTAAAACTGATGGAACTTTTTGGAGTTGGGGTGGTAATTCTGAAGGTCAATTAGGTCTTGGTAACATTACTAATTACTCTAGCCCCAAACAAGTTGGTGCGTTAACAACTTGGTCATTTGTTGGCGCTAGAAGTGCAAGTGTTTCTGCCCTTAAAACTGATGGTACTTTGTGGTCTTGGGGTAATGGTTTTGCTGGTGGATTGGGTACAGGTAGCACAACAAACAGATCATCACCCGTGCAGGTTGGAACCTCAACATTATGGTCAAAAATTTCCAACTCAACTAGTGGAAATTATTCCTTTGCGTTAGGTTAAAAATGGCAACACCAGTTTATCCATACACCCAATACTCAGGCATCTGGAACATCAGCAGTCAAGCCAATGCTATTGCGGCTGGAACTTGGCCTAGCCCACCTGCGCCAAAATTATTTACGTGGGGTTCTGGAGCAAATGGAGTTTCAGGCCTTGGTAATACGACTTATTATTCTTCTCCAAAACAAGTTGGTGATTTAACAACATGGTTAACAGTAACTGCTGGATATTTGTGTTCGTTTGCCATTAAAACAGATGGAACATTATGGTCGTGGGGCCAAAATGATTCAGGACAACTTGGCCTTGGAAACATTACTGACTTTTCCAGCCCTAAACAAGTTGGTGCTTTGACAAACTGGTCAGATATACGTTCTTCTTATAGTTCATCTATTGCATTAAAAACTGATGGAACTCTTTGGACTTGGGGAAATAATGCATATGGTCAATTAGGGATTGGTACTAGTGGTGCAGGAACTTATAAATCTTCACCTGTACAAGTTGGCGCTTTAACAACTTGGTATAAAGTGGATTCTGGATATTTGTGTTCTTTTGCTATAAAGACAGATGGAACATTATGGTCGTGGGGTGGCAATGCTCAAGGACGACTAGGCCTTGGTAATACGACTTATTATTCTTCTCCAAAACAAGTTGGTGTTTTGACCACTTGGGCAAATATTTCATCTGCAATTGTTAATGGTTCTGTACTTGCAGTAAAAACTGACGGAACGTTATGGGCTTGGGGCGCTAATACAAATGGTCAATTGGGTCTTGGTAACACAACAAATTACAACTCTCCTGTACAGGTTGGATCTTTAACAAATTGGTTATCAGTAAAAATTAATCAAGTAAATACCGCCGCTGTTAAAACTGATGGGACATTGTGGACATGGGGTTACAATGCCTCTGGTCAACTTGGACTTGGTAATACAACAAATTACTCATCACCTAAACAAGTGGGCGCTTTAACTAATTGGTTATATATTGCAACTGGAACTCAATTAACAAGTTCAATAAAAACGAATGGCACACTTTGGAATTGGGGAAGAAATGGTGAAGGCCAACTTGGACTTGGTAACACAACCAATTATTCATCACCCAAACAAGTTGGCACGTCAACTGGTTGGAATAAAATTGCCGCAGGTGGAGTTCATCAAATTAGTATTCTTACCATTTAATTTTTTAACAAGGAGTCTTAAATGACACATTATGTACAAGTCGTAAACGGCGAAATCAAGCAAGTCTGGGACACACCTCCCACAGAAGGCGTAGGCAATAACGGCTGGCGCAATGCTGTGGAAGTTCGTCCCGCAATCACAGCACACCGTCAGGGTTACACTGCCCACCGCTTTGATCTGAACACTGATCCTGTTCAAATCATCTGGGACACATACGAAATCTCCGTGGCTGACCGCAAAAACGGTATGAAGTCCAACGCAGGTTTTGCATTCCAGCAAGTGGTGATGGAGCAGTCCCGCTTACAGCTTTCTCCTAACGCTAACGAGCAGTACGATGCTACAGCGGTAGAGACAGCGCGTCAGGCTATGTTGACCAAACAATCCGCTATTGATGCCGCTACGACTCACGACCAGCTTGACGCATTGCTGTAAGGGGTAACGAATGAAACGCATCTTGGTGATGGGTTTACCCGGCGCGGGCAAGACATACCTAGCGCAACACATCCTCGACCACTTGCAAAACGAACGCAAGACGGTCATGTGGCTTAACGCCGATGATGTGCGTAAGAAGTACAACGACTGGGACTTTTCCCACGAGGGCCGTATTCGCCAAAGCCTGCGTATGCGTGAGTTGGCTGACAGCTACGATGTTGACTATGTGATTTGCGACTTTGTTGCCCCTCTAGTTGAGATGCGTAATAACTTCAAAGCTGACTGGACTATCTGGGTTGACACCATCAATCAAGGTCGTTTTGAAGACACCAACAAGGTGTTTATTCCTCCGAAGGAATATGACTTCAGGATTACTGAGCAGAAGTCTGAGAAGTGGGGTGAGTTCATTGCCGCGCATATCTTGGATAACCGCCGCCGTCCTGTATTTGACTGGCAGAAAGAAACAGTTCAGATGCTTGGCAGATGGCAACCGTGGCACGCAGGACACCGCAAGCTGTTTGAACGGGCACTGGCTAAGACTGGTCAAGTTGTGATCCAGATCAGAGACTGCCAAGGCTGGAACGGCTCTAACCCGTTTGCTGCTAATCAGGTTAAAGAGTTTATTAGCCGTGATCTAGACCCACTGTATCAAGGTCAGTACGAAGTTCAACTGGTTCCTAACATTGTCAACATTACCTACGGGCGTGATGTTGGATACAAGATTGAGCAGGAATCTTTTGACGATGCTACCCACGCTATCTCGGCAACCAAGATACGCAAAGAGATGGGTGTGTGATTGTCTTCACCAACGGATGCTTTGATGTGCTTCATCGTGGGCATGTTGAGTATTTGGAGAAATCTAGAGCGTTGGGTGACAAGTTAGTTGTGGGTTTAAACTCAGATGCGTCTGTTCGGGAACTAAAGCCCGGCAGACCCATCAATTCCCAAGATGACCGAAAAGCTGTGCTGCTGGCGCTTCGCTGGGTAGATGAAGTCATTATCTTTGACGAACCCACACCGCTTGAGCTAATCCAACGGATTAGTCCTGACATCATTACGAAGGGCGCTGATTACAGCCCCGATCAAGTTGTCGGGTCAAGAATTGCCAAGCAAACAGTTATCATTCCTTTCTTAGATGGCTATTCATCAACAAGGATAATCAATGCAACTCAAGGGCATAGTAAACAAGGGCTGGGGGTCGGAGCTAATCTGGGCTACCAACGATAAGTACTGCGGAAAGCTGATGACCTTTAAAAAGGATGCTAAGTTTTCCATGCACTTCCATGCAGAAAAAGATGAGACTTGGCTAGTCCAAGGTGGCTTATTTAAGGTCATCTGGATAGATACCAAAGACGCCAGCCGCCATGAGAAGATCCTTAACATTGGGGACACATGGCATAACCCACCATTACTCCCTCACCAGCTAGTTTGCCTAGCAGCAGGTGTGATCTTAGAAGTCTCAACTGCTGATTCCGTAGAAGACAACTATCGAGTTGAGCCGGGGGACAGTCAATGCGTATCTTAGTCATCGGTGATGGTTGCATCGACGAGTACCGCTATGGCGAGATACGCAGGGTAAATCCAGAATCTACTGCGCCATTGTTGAACTTTGAAGACAGTGAAGAGAAACTTGGCATGGCGTTTAACGTGGCTAAGAATCTTAGGTCTTTTGGTGCAGTGGTAGAACTTCTTGTTCCAACTGAAATGTCCCGAAAAATTAGGTACATAGACCGTAGAACAGGAGAACATCTACTTAGAGTAGACCATGACGTACAAGCTCAGTCTTGTTTAGTCGGTAGTAAGTACATGTTTGATGCCATAGTTATCTCTGACTATGATAAGGGTTTTGTAACCAATGAGGTCATCTGGAAACTGCGGCAGAAGTTTCAAGGGCCTATCTACATGGATACCAAGAAAAAGAACTTGGCTGATTTTCCCGGCATCTACATCAAGATTAACCAGCGGGAACTGTACGAATCTACATCTATCCCAGATCCAGAACATTTAATTGTTACTTACGGGGCTAAAGGATGCGGATATAAAGATTCACTCTATCCGGCTAAGGTGATAGAAGTTGTGGATGTTTGCGGGGCAGGCGATGTATTCCTAGCAGCTATGGTGTACAAGCACATACAGACTGGGGACATGAATATAGCCCTACCATTTGCCAACGAGAAGGCGGCAATATCTTGCCAGAGCATAGGGGCTGTATGCGTATCCTGATTACTGGATATAAAGGTTTTATTGGCCAGAACATGGTCAAAGCCATGTCAGATCACGAGCTAGACTTGTGTGAATGGGGTGATGAGTATTCCCTCTATGGAATAGATAGGGTTATTCACTTAGGCGCAATCTCAGATACACGCTGTAATGACTGGGCAGCTTTGCGTAAACAAAACGTGGGCTTTACCGTTACGCTTATGGAACGGTGTCAGGAGTATGGAATACCTATCCAACTAGCATCTTCAGCTTCAGTCTACGGGCCAGATAACATCACGTTTAAAGAGACTGATCCGGTAGCCCCTGCCAACATGTACGCAGAATCTAAAGCTTTGATTGAGCAGTATTTTCATAAGATGCAGCCTGTTTCGCCCGTGCAGATCTTTAGGTACTTTAATGTCTATGGCCCACACGAAGACCATAAAGGCGATCAGGCTTCTCCGTTTCACAAGTTTCGAGAGCAGGCAAAGACTGGGACAATTAAGATATTTGAAGGTTCAGAAAACTTTAAACGTGACTTTATCCATGTGGACAAGGTAATTGATGTTCACAAGAAGTTTTTAAAAGTTAACGATTCTGGGATTTGGAACGTTGGGACGGGAGAAACAATGTCTTTTTTGGATGTTGCTCGCTTGGCAGCAGATGAATTTTCAGCGAAAATAGAAACAATTCCAATGCCTATATTGGGTGGTTATCAAATGTATACGTGTGCTGACATGACCAAATTGAATGGGATATTAAAGTGAGAGACTGGGCCGAAGCATTTATTGCGGCGGCCTGTATAGTGGCCTTCGTTATTTTTGGCACGTACATCATTGCATGGAGTTTGAGTTGATATGGCTGAAGAAACTAAAGAATCTGCAAAAGGCGCGTTTATTGAAAAGATTACGTTTGCCATCCTGCCACTACTGTTTTCATGCGTGGTCTATTTAATGTCATCGTTGTCCAATCTGGCGCACGAAGTCACAATACTTAATAGCAAGATCAGTCTTGTGGTCACATCAGACAACAAGCAGGCTACCAACACGGGAGCAGAACTTGCCCGCGAGCGCTTGCGTCAAGACTTGTCGTTAGAGATCCAAAAGAACCGCGATGACATTCAGTACAACCGCCAAAAGATTGCGGTCATTGAAACTAAGTTGGAGAAAAAATAATGTTTGACATCTTATCTGGTGGTTTACTAGGCTCTATTTTTGGCGGTGTGTTCCGTCTTGCGCCCGAGGTGCTGAAGTTCTTTGACAAAGCTAATGAGCGGAAACACGAACTGGCTATGTTTGAACAGCAATGCCAATTAGAAACGCTACGTGGTCAGCAGAAGCTAGCCGAGATTGGTGCACAGCGCGAAGCCGCTATTGACGTAGGTGTCATGGACGCGTTTAACAACGCCATAGTATCTCAAGCTGAGATGGCCAAAGCCGCTGGTGGTTGGGCCGCTAGTCTGTCTGCTTCTGTGCGTCCAGTCGTAACTTACTGGGTGCTTTTTGTCTGGTCATTCATCCACGTATGGTTTGCTTACAACGCATGGTTAGCTGGTGCACCTGCTATAGAAGTGTTCAAGACAATGATGACTCCAGACTTCTCAGCTTTGCTTGCAGGCACAATAAATTTCTGGTTTTTGGATCGTACTTTAGCTAAACGTGGGCTATGAACCTAGAGTTAGCCGCCAGTCTATGCCGTCAGTTTGAGGGCTACCGCGCCAAGCCGTATTTATGTCCGGCTGGCGTGGCTACGATTGGCTATGGCTCTACCTATTACGCAGACAAGCGCAAGGTAACTTTAGAAGACCCGCCGATGGATGAACCCACGGCTAGGGCGCTTTTGATGATTGAGTTAGAACATACGTACCTACCGGGTGTTCTGCGTAACTGTCCGGGTCTAATTACGGATGTGCGTAAGTGCAACGCCATAGTTGACTTTTGTTATAACCTTGGTGTAGGACGCTTGCAAACATCTACGTTAAAGAGGAAAATCAACGCCAATGATTGGGAAGGAGCCAAGGAACAATTGATGCTCTGGACTAAAGGTGGCGGTAAGGTACTGCCGGGACTACTTAAACGCCGCACGGCTGAGTGCGCTCTACTGGATTGACCGATGCCATTACAAAAAGTTCTGTTCAAGCCGGGTGTAAATAGGGAAAACACTAGGTACACCAATGAGGGCGGTTGGTTTGAGTCCGACAAGGTGCGGTTTCGCCAAGGCACGCCTGAGAAGATTGGCGGCTGGGCGCGTATCTCTGTGTCTAGCTTTTTGGGAACTTGCCGTTCGCTTTGGAATTGGATTACGCTTGCTAATCTTAACCTGCTTAGTGTTGGCACAAACCTTAAGTTCTATATTGAAAACGGCGGTCTGTACAACGACATCACGCCTATCCGAACAGCGGACATTCTAAGCAACCCTTTTAAAACAACTAACCTCAGTACAACCGTGACGGTAACGGATACAGCCCACGGCGCAATAGATGGCGATTTTGTTGCGTTTAGTAATGCGGCTACTGTGGGTGGGTTAGACCTAAACAACCAATACCAGCTTACTTACGTAGACGCCAACACATACACAATAACTGCAAGCTCTGCGGCCACTTCTACAGTAGCGGCTGGGGGCGGTACAACTGTTAGTGCGGTGTATCAGATCAACGTTGGCTTGCCGGTTGAGGTTCCGCTAACTGGCTGGGGCGCTGGCGCTTGGGGTAATGGTACGTGGGGTAATGGCGGCACATCTACGTCAGCGCTGCGCCTGTGGAGTCAAAGCAATTTTGGTGAAGATTTGGTTTTTGGGTTCCGTGGTAGTCCAATTTACTATTGGGATGCGGCTTACGGTTTAACACCCTCTATAGTTACTATAACTATTGCGTCTCCTGCGGTAGTGACGTCTAGCCTCACCTTGGTAAACGGCGCAACTGTTATTTTGACAAACTCCGGCTACCCATCTGCGTTGCCGACTGGCTTAGTTGTGGGAACTACGTACTACGTTAAAAATGTTTCAGGCAATACGTTTAATTTGGCCGCCACCCCTACAGGCGTAGTTATTAATACAACAGGAACGCAGTCTGGTACGCACTACATCATGCCTAATGCTGTCCCTGTTACGTCTTTAGCTGGGGCAAGTAGCGTGCCTTTGATGCAAAACTTCTTGTACGTAGCCGATATAAGCCGTTTTGTGTTTGCGTTTGGCTGCAATGACTACGGTTCAACCACTCAGAACCCAATGCTTATCCGTTGGTCAGATCAAGAATCTGTGGTTGATTGGGCACCGTCCGCTACTAATCAGGCAGGTAGTGTAACCATATCTCACGGCTCAGAAATTGTTACCGCTATCCAGACCCGTCAAGAGATTGTCGTATTTACTGACTCTGCGCTTTATTCTTTGCAATACCTAGGCCCTCCGTTTGTGTGGGGCACGCAGTTGCTTGGTGACAACATCTCCATCATTGGCCAAAACGCTATTACCCAAGGCTCTGGCATAGTCTATTGGATGGGTACGGACAAGTTCTACACGTATGACGGTCGTGTGCAAACACTAAACTGCGACCTACGCAAGTACGTCTATCAAGACATTAACTTGAGCCAAAACCAACAAGTTTTTGCAGGAACTAACGAGGGTTTTAACGAAATCTGGTGGTTCTATTGCTCTGCTAACAGCACAAACATTGACCGGTACGTTATATTTAACTACGCGGAAAACACTTGGTACTACGGCACGATGGCACGAACCGCATGGCTGGACTCTGGTCTAAGGGATTACCCTATTGCTGCAAACCCCTTAACTGCCACGACGGGCAACGTTGTTAACCAAGAGTACGGCAACGATAACAATGAGACCGGCACCCCTGCTGCAATTAATGCGTACATCTCTTCGTCCGAGTTTGATATTGGTGATGGCCATAACTTTGGTTTTATCTGGCGCATGTTGCCGGACTTGACTTTTTCTGGCTCGGATGCTGCCCCTACCCCTGCTGTTACTTACACGTTGTACCCGATGGTAAACTCAGGCTCAGGTACAGGGACGGCTGTGGCGGCGGGTGTAAATAAACTAACAGGCGCTTCATACACAATTACTGAAGGTTTTACGGGGCAAGTGTTTACCCGTGTGCGTGGGCGTCAGATGATCTTAAAAGTGGGCTCTAATCAGCTTGGTACGCAGTGGCAGTTGGGTGCTACCCGTATTGACATTAGACCGGACGGCAGACGATGAGCTACATCATTACGTCTGAGACAGAGCTCAGCAGGATTGCGGCTCCTAGCTTGCCTTTGGCAACAAAAGAATACAGCCCACTGTATATTGACCAGCTTAACAACGTTTTGCGGCTGTACTTCAACCGACTAGATAACTTGCTGGCGCAGTTGGTTACGTCTGGGATTATTCCGGCAACCACAAATTACACAGTAGCAACGCTACCAAGTGCGGTTACTTCAGGTGTTGGCGCAAGGTCTTTTGTCACTGATGCTTTAGGCCCAACATTTGGCGCAACGGTTGTTGGCGCAGGTGCAGTTAAAGTGCCGGTGTACTCTGACGGAGTCGACTGGAAAGTTGGCTAAAGCAAGTTAAAAATGATATTATCCAACAACCCCCATTTTGAGAGGCAAAAATGAGCCTGCATAAGTTTGCCGAACAGGTAGCCGCCAATGGCCGCGGTGACGACTCTTTACTTGTACACATGACTCCGGACGAAGTCCGGAATTTACAAAAGTTTGCCGAGGCTAACGGCACAACGCTGACCATCAACCCTGACACTGGTTTGCCCGAAGCCGGGCTTTTGTCTGATCTGTTTAAGTCTATTGCCCCGATTGCGCTTGGCGCTTTTTTAGGCCCTGCTGGATTTGGTTTGTCGTCCATGATGGCGGGTGTAGCTACGGGTGGCATTACCGCTTTGGCTACCGGCAGTCTGTCTCGCGGCCTCATGGCCGGATTGGGTGCGTATGGTGGAGCGGGTCTGGGCGAGAGTTTGATGAGCGCTGGTGGAGGGATGAGCGCGGCCAATGCCGCGACTGCCGCTCAAGGACAGTTAGGCGCGACCAATTTGGCGTTAGGCGAAGCTTTGCCTGCACAGGCAGCAGATCAGTTTACAAAAGACGCAATTACGCGCATGACGCCTTCTAACGCAGTGTCTGCCGGATTTAACGCAGCTACTGCCAGCCCCGGCGCGGCTCTTGATTTTGCTAAAAACAACCTTAGCAACTTAGCTTACGCCGCTTCTCCAATTGCTGCTGGCCTGATGGTTCCAACAACCACAAAACTGCCAGACCCCAAGAGCACGGGCAACATCCGGCAGATGGCTTACAACATCAACCCAGATACGGGTAAACCCGACCCTCTGTACGGCATGCGTGAAATGACGCCTGTCAAAGCCAGCGAGTTTGGAAACAAAACATTCCAAGGCCAGCGCGATCTGTTCTACCAACAGAATCCAAATCCGTATCAACTTGGGGTAGGGTCTTTAAACCAAGCACCGCAACAGCAGCCAACGCAAATGAACACAGGCGGCATTGTGGCTTTGGCTGGTGGTGGCGTGCCCGGTTATGCTGGTGGTGGCCCGTTGGTAAACGACCAACAGATTTTTGACTACTTCAAAGGGCTTGACCAAGCCCAATTAAAATCTGGCGCTCTTGACGCACAAATTGCCGCTGACATGCAAAAATACGATGTTGGCGCTACTGATATTGCAAGGGCCACAGGCACACAGAATCAACAAGGCAACTACGAAACACGTTTTGTTAATGCAGTTGCAACCCCAACCACCGATGCTAGCGAGTTTTTAGCCGCAACTAAAGATATTGGTTTAACAGGACAGAACTTAAGCACAGCACTTCAAAATTCTGGGTTGTCTCAGTCCGCGCAGTACGCGCTTACACATAATTTAAACGATGCCGCCGGTACTTATGATGCTAGCGGAAAACCAATTGATTTTTATAACAAGATTGGCTACACCGCAGGTGCGGCCCCCGGCGACCAAGGCGGTTTAGAAGGTTTGTACTCCAACATCAATTACTCTGCAAAAGCACTACAAGACCAAATTAACTCTGGGGCGCTCACTGTATACGAAGCGCAAGCTCTTGCGCGGGGTGAAATGGGGCGTGTTGGTGTTAACGACAAGGATATTAAAAACGCAACAGGCAAAGATTTTGCTAATTTGTTCACGCCTAAAACAGTTACACCAATTACATCAATTACACCTTTACCTCAGCCATTCACAAGCGTAGTCCCCGGCGGCACACAACTCCCCGGCGCTACAACATACGCTAACGGCGCGTACGGCAACTATGGATCTGGCCCCGCTACGGGCGTGGACTACCGCGGTAATACAGTATCTATCGCCACCCCCGGCGACATCATTACAAACCCCGACGGCACGCGCACAGTTGTGCCTAACGTTCCCGGTCGTCCATACGGCGGCTTTACAGGATCAGAGGGAGTAAAGAGTGCCTATACTGCTGGTGGCGGCAGCTTGGGCTACACAGCCAAAGCGCCAAAAACAATTGACGAGTTTAATAAGCTGTACAACAAGCAGACCGGTGACTCACTGGCCGCATACGACTATCTCATGGGTAAAGGCAGTGGTAAATACCCTGTTAAATCCGGTGTGCCCAACATTGCTATGCCGTACAACGAGTATGTATTGGGCAAAAAGACAGCCAAACCCGGAGCTAAGACAACAGACAAAGTTACAACAGTTGTAGGAGTGCCCGGACAACCACAGACTTACTTTGACGAAGCGGCATACCTTGCGGCCAATCCAGACGTTGCGGCTGAAATCAAAACCGGTAAAACAGCGTCAGGTAAACCAACAAGGTTAACTTCTGCATACGATCACTACTTGATGTATGGCAAAGCCGAAGGCCGTCCTTTTACTGGCGACTACCAAGGCTACACAACGGCTTTAGCTTTAGCTAATGCTTCTCAGCAAGGTGGCCCCGGAAATGCTACAAGCGCCACAACTGCGGCAAATACAGTCAGCGACAGCAACACAGCCAATAGCATTACAGGCTTGGCGGCTCCTGCTAACAGTAGTATCTCTGTATCCGATGCGGTAGCTTCTCCTGCTGATGCCCCTGCTGCTACTGATGGTAGTCCTGATGGTGGCCCTAGTGGTGATGGTACTGGCGGAGAAGCTCGCGGTGGTTTGATGCCTGACGGTCGGTATCGCTTGGCTAACGGCGGCATGCCCAGCTACGCCATGGGTGGCGGTCTTGGCTCACTCGGTTCCTACTCTGATGGTGGTCGACTGCTTAAAGGCCCCGGAGACGGCGTGTCTGACAGTATCCCTGCAACAATTGGCAACAAGCAACAACCCGCACGCCTTGCCGATGGTGAGTTTGTAATCCCTGCACGCATCGTGTCTGAGTTGGGTAACGGTTCAACAGATGCCGGAGCCAAGAAGCTCTACGCCATGATGGATCGTGTGCAACGTGCACGCGGTAAGACCACAGGCAAAAACAAAGTGGCGGCTAACTCCCGTTCTGATAAATATCTTCCCGCTTAAGGAATAGATCATGGCAGCAGCATCCCCAACACAGTACCAAGAACAGCGGATAGGTTTTGCAGACCAGATCGCGCCCTATGCAGAAAAACTGCTAGGCACTGCTGAGCTTTACACCGATCTTGAAGCAAATCCCTACATGCAGTACATGGGGGATCGCACAGCGCAGTTCACTCCTTTACAACAACAGTCGTACGAAAACGCGGCGTTGATGCAAACTGCCCCTCAGTTGGGCGATGCCACAGCTATGGCTGGTATGGCAGGCTTGGGCGCACTTAATACGCAGTACACGTTTAACCCATATCAGACACAGCAATTTACGGGAAACAACGTTCAAGCGTACATGTCTCCCTACATGCAAAATGTGGTGGACATCCAGCAACGAGAAGCCCAGCGTCAAGCCGATATTGCAGGAACCCAACAGCAAGCTCAAGCTACTAAAGCCGGTGCATTTGGTGGTAGTCGTGACGCAATCATGCGTTCTGAAGCTGCTCGTAACTTAGCGTTGCAAAAAGGCGACATTCAAGCCAAGGGTCTGCAAGACGCATACGCGCAAGCTATGGGGCAGTTCAACCAATCCCAAGCGCAGAACTTGGCAGGACAGCAACTAAACGCCCAGCAACAACAGTTTGGCGCGGGTCTTGGCCTTCAAGGTATGCAGACAGCCATGACAGGTGCTAAGTCTTTGGCTGACATTGGGCAGACGCAGTATGGCCAGAACATGGGGCTACTTAGTTTGCAAAATCAGTTTGGTGGTCAACAGCAACAGCAAACTCAAAACATTCTGAACAATCAGTATCAAGATTTCTTAAACTACCAGAACCAGCCATACAAGCAGATGGGCTTCATGTCTGACATGATCCGTGGTTTGCCTATGTCTCAGCTATCCTCCACAATGTATCAAACACCCCCATCAATGTTGCAACAAGTTGCGGGTTTAGGTATCACAGGTAAAGCTTTGGGAGCCTTTAAGAAAGGTGGCGCGGTTCAGGATGTCGAATATAGAGACAAACCTGCCGGTCTGGCTGATCTTGCAATCTATAACATGGGCTGAAGAACATGGCACTACCAAACGCTGAAAAACTCACATCGCAGATGGCGATGCTGCCTGATGCTGCCTTGAAGCAGATGGCCATGATGCATAAGAACGACCCGTACGTTCTTCCCTTGATTATTTCTGAAGATGGCCGTCGCAAGCAGATGCGCCAAGCCGCGCAAGCACAGATGGCCGGTATGCCACAACCCAAAGTAACCGATGCAGCTTTGGCACAGATGGGCGCTTTGCCTGAAGAACAAGGGATTGGTATGCTCCCCGCCCCTAACATGCAGCGTATGGCTGACGGGGGTATTGCTGGCTATGGCGATGGTGATGATGTTCCTAAAAGAAACGGCATGGCTATGGGTGGCATGTACGACTTTGCCCAACGCAGTGAACCTGTGCTTCGCATGGCGGGCGGTGGTGTGCCCGGGTATAAGAATGGTGTAGCGGTGCCTGCCGACTTGGACGCGTACATTGACGAACAAGCCAAACTCAACGGCATCCCCTCAGCTACTCTTCGCGCAGTTATTCAAGCGGAAAGCGGCGGAAAAGTCGACGCTCAAAGCAAGACTTCTTCAGCGCAAGGTTTGATGCAGTTGATTAACCGCACCTTTACCAAAGGCGGTGGCGATCCAGCAAGACGCAAAGACCCGTTTGAAAACATCCGCGTGGGTGCTAAAGTTTTGGGTGAAGACGCGGCAGCTTTACGCAAGACGTTGAATCGGGATATTGCCCCAGAGGAACTGTACGCAACTCACGTACTTGGCCGTCCTACAGGTTCACGCTTGTTGCAAGCGGACTCTAGCATGACGATGGCGCAAGCACTTAAAGCGGCTGATCCAAAGAACGCAGACAACATCATCAAGAGCAACTCTAAATTGTTTGGTGATGGTAAGAAGACCGTTGGTGAAGTCATGCAGACGTTCTCTACCAAGATGGCCTCGGCTGTACCTATCGGTACAGCGCAAGCCGCGCAATCACAAGCAGCCCCAGACTTAGCCTCTCAAATCCCCGGCCAGCGTAGCCCAGCACCTGCTTCTACTTACGACCAGCAGAACTCATACTTTGGTCAGTTGGCGGACAAAATGGGCATACCCTTAGAGTACCAGCGCAATATTGGTAACACAATGAACGCCCTGAGCGGGTTTACTTCCCCCATCAGTACGGCAAACCGCGCTGTTGGTCAGGCGTCTAAAGCATTAGAGGCTACGCCTGAGATGATTGCCAAGGCTGAGCAAGCTAAGAGAGTAGCTGAAACACAGCGTCTGTTGCCTCCTGCCAAGGTTGGATTGGAAGCGCTTGATGATGCTTCTCAAGCAACTCGTGCTGCTGCGGAAGCAGCCCGTCGTGCCCGTGGTGTAGAGCAAGATGTGCAAGCGGCCAAAGCCGCAGAACAATCTGTGGACGCGGCAAACATGACTTCAAAGATTGCCCGTACAACAGAAGAAGCCATAGCCGCTGGCCCTAACGCCCGTGCTTTAGATGCCGCCAAATTAGCTAACGCTTCTAAAGCACTGGCAGGTACACAACTGGCCGAAGAAAAAGTTAAAGGCTTGTTTGGCGAAAGTACGCGGCCAGAGGTAGGGGAGTCTGTTTCGGGCACATACAATACAACGCTACCCCCCGCAGAAGCCGCGCCTAAGCCTTCCGATTTAATTGCCGCAGCCAAAGAAACTGTGCCTACCAAAGAGCGTAAGGGTTTTGGCAACGACGACCTGTTGATGCTCGGCTTAAGTTTGTTGGCCAACAAGTCACCTAACTTCATGACTGCTTTGGGCGAAGCTGGTATTCAGACTTTGGGCGCTAAGAAAGAGCGTGAGAAGGCTGAGACTGACCTTGAGTACAAGGACATCATGAAGAAGTACTACGGCTCTCTTGGTGCAAAAGCCGAAGCGGATGCTAAAAGTGTGGAGGCTGGTGGTAAGTTTGATGTACAGCGTACACAGCTTGCACTCAACAACACGGAACGTGCATACGAGAAATGGTTGACTACGCCCGAAGGTGCTACGGCATCAGCCGACGCGAGAAATGCAGAATTCCGCCGCATTGCAGGCTTGTACTACCCCTTGGCGGGCGCTGAACTTCCAAGTACAATGGGCGCACCAGCACCCTCTGCCGGATTTAAGGTTTTAGGGAGCCGCCCACAATAAGCTCAAGGATGTTAAATCATGCCCATTTACAGCGTGCAAGGCCCGGATGGGCGTATCTACGACATCGAGGGGCCTGAAGGCGCGTCCGATGCTGAAGTTATATCGGCGCTTGAACAGCATTTAGCATCCCAGCCGAAGCCCAAAAAGGGGCTACTTGCCGCCCTTGGCAAAGGCGCTGAGTCTACGCTAAGCGGTCTTCGTACGGGTATTGAAGGCACGTTTGGTTCTGCCGAAGAAGCTGCTAGGGCCGGCATCCAGCGCGGCGAAGAAATCTCTGGCAAGTATGCTGACCAAGTCAGCATGGAAAAAGTTAAAGAAGCCTTCAACAAAGATGGTGTTCTTTCTGCCGCCAAAGAAGTCGGCCGTCAAATCCCCTTAGCTATTGCTGAGCAAGCGCCTAACCTTGCCACTTCGTTTGGTGGTGCTCGTCTCGGTGCTATGGCGGGTACGGCTCTTGGCCCTGCGGGTACTGTGGCTGGCGGTGTGGTCGGTGGATTGGCAGGCGCATTTCTCCCCTCCCTGATTCAACAATATGGCGGCAACATTGAGCGCCAAGCTCAAGAGCAAACGGCTCGTGGCGAACCTATCAAGATTGACACAGGTGCTGCCGGAGCCGCAGCCGTCCCGCAAGCTGCCTTGGATGTAGCGCAAGCGTTTATTCCGTTTGGCGGCAAATTGGTCAGTAAACTGACAGGCATCCCCGAAAAAGCTTTCTTTGGTAAGACCGCAGAACAAGCGGCTAAACTTGCAGACGAAAAACTGTTGGCCACCCTTGCAAAAGGCACGGCTACTGGCGTGTTGGCCGAAGTGCCAACAGAGATTGCCCAACAGATGTTGGAACGTGCACAGGCAGGGTTATCCCTAACTTCTCCTGATGCCATGAAGGAATATGGCCAGACCGCCTATCAAGTTGGTTTGCTTGGCCCTCTTGGAGCAGTTGGTCGGTTATCGGAAAGAGGCGCAGCCCGAGACGAAGTTGCCGCTAGGAAAGCCGCAGAACAAGAAGCCGCCGCACAAGCGGCTCCTGCACCAGTACCCGCACCGCAAGCCGCACCGGAGGAAGAAAAACCCCCAATGTTGGCACTGCCTGCGCCAGCACCACCTCCTCCCCCCGCACCAGTTGTAGAGACTGTTCGCCCCGGTGCGGTCATGGGTACTATGGATACAGGTGTGACTCCGGCTGCAACACCTGCTCCTCCTGCACCGCCCAAACCCGACTTAAACCGGACGATGGAAGAGTACGACCGACTCAAAGCACAGTTGGCCACCCTTCAAACGCAGATGCAGGAAGCGGCTACCGCTGGCGACACAGCTAAGGTCAACGAACTGTATGCACAGTACACGCCCCTTCAAACGCAATTAGAAACCACCGCACAGGCGGTTGAGGGTCTAGGAGGCGTGACACAGACCGCACAGGAACTGGAGGCACAGTCTAAAGCCGCGCTTTCTAGCATCGACACAAAGATTAAGAACGCCAAGAAGAAGCTTGCGGACGCAGCGCAGCTAGGCTCATTTGATGAGCTACCCAAACTCACAACCAAACTGGATGAGTTAAACAAAGAACGCGCAGACTTGATGGAAAGCTTCGGTCGAAAGCGCTCAGTCCTTGAAGAAAAAGCCATCAACCAAGCACAGCGTGGTCAGACTCGTGAGTTGTTTACCGAGAAAGAAGCGCCTATACCTCCAACGGAGAAGCCCGAAGGCCCAGAGCAGCCCACCACCGTGCCCGGTATTGCCAAGACGCCTGATGAAGCATTGGAGTTTAAGCCCAAGGCGGTTGATACCCAGTACGAACGTCCCGAAGGTTACGGCTTAAAACGTGTGTCCGATGACAAGCCAATTCAGTTGGCTATGCAGAAAGACCCAAGGCAATTGGACATTTTTAGCCCTGAGAACATTCAGCGCACAGAGATGACGCCCGAAGAACGGGAAGCCGCTGACCGCCGTATGGCAGAAGCCACAAACATGTCGGCTGGCCGTGTCTCCCAGTATGTCAAGGATGCTGAAAAGCAGCGCATGACTCGGGCACTAGATACGCGTCTAAACCTTGCCGGTACGGAAACCAAGCGCGTTGTGTCGGACGAGCAGTACGACATCACGATGAACAACATCAACCGCCTACATAACAAGGTAGTGCTCCCGATTGGTAACGCCAACAAGTCTTGGTTGCAAGAGTTGTACGATGCCGCAGATGTTCACAATGACCTTCTCCAACAGGCAGAGACAAACAAAAGCTTCGGCCTTCAGCGCAAAATCAAAGCGGCTCTGAATAGGTACAACCGTGTATTGGCCAAGATTACGCCTGTGCGTGAACAAATTGAAAAAATGTACAAGAGCATGTACGAAGCCACGCCTGCGGCCAAAGCCAGCGTAGTGGCGGCGGAAAAGAAAAAAGCAGGCGAAGAACAGCTTGACACTCTTAAAATCAGAGATGCCGAAGGCAAAGTCATCGGTGCCAAAGTAAGCCGTGCCGTTAAGACAACCAGACGGATTGAGTCAGGTGATGTCCGCAAAGAGGCGGAAGACTCTATTCAGATGCGTAGATTGGCGACGTCTCTTGGTATGCAAGAGCCGGAGTATATAAAGCTTGGTGACAACATGGCTAAACGCGTGGCCGCGCTACGCGAGCAATATGGCAAAAATGATCCCGAAGTAACTGCGTTCCAGTTGCAGATGAATGACACGCTGGAAGCCAAAGCTATTGAGCTTGGAAGAAAAACTCCTGAGTACAAGGCTACGCTTGCAGAGCAGACAGATATTGTCAGAGAAGCGCTGTCTCAAAGCACACAAGAAACGCCTTCTAAACGTACAGAGCAAGAGACCCGCAGAGTACAACGTGCCCCCAAAGAGCTACGTACAGCCACGGGCGAAGCCGCTAAAGAAAGTTCTGGCATTACCAAAGTCAAGACCCGCAAAGGTACAACTGAAACAGTTGGCCCTGCCCGTACAGGCAAGCCCCCCATGGCGGAGAAGAACCTGCCTAAACCGTTGCGTGTGCCCGGTAAAGTATCCATCAAGGATCAAGAGCGAATTATTAGAGAGGCCAATGATTCCGATTTGGGTACAGCCTACCGCACCCGTGAAACAGAAGGCGGCACGATTGATGCCAAAGAAGCTGCTGACTTTATGGAAAAAGTGCAGAGTAAACTGCCTTCAAACGTGAAGCTGGTATATGCCGCTAACCCCGGCAAGATTCCTGTGGCGCTACTCAAGCGCATGTCAGAGGAAGGCGTTGATCCAACCGAGGCTATGGTGCAGGGCGCTGTGTTCCGTGACGGCACTATTTTGGTGGTTGGTGACCAGCATGCTGACTTAAAAGACTTGGAAGCTACTGTCTTCCACGAGATCGTTGGACACTACGGCATCGACACCATCATTGGTATTGAGCGCTTACAGGCATACGCTAACAAGACAGACCTACGCAAACTGGCCGAAGAAATTGGTGGTCAGAAACTGGTAGACGAAGTCATCAGGACTGCCCAGTTCAATGCAGCGCAGGGCAAGAGCGAAGAAGTCCAAAGACTTCAAGTTTTGCGTGAGATTATTGCGCACACCGAAGAAGCTCGCGTAACTGAGAGCTTCAGGGAAAAGGCTGGCCGATGGCTCAAAGAGTTTGTCGGCATGATTCGCGCAGGCTTGCGTGATCTGGGCTTTACGTCTTCCTCTGTACTATCAACATCTGACGTCTTCTATGCTTTGAAGCAATCCCGCAAAGCGTTTGAGAATAAGACAATCGGTGCTTACAGGGCGGCTGATGGCCAAATTGCCTTCCGCACCAAGAAAGAACCCACGCAGTATGGCGCTTCATTCATTGCCAAAGAACCTACTCTAAAAGACCAGTTGCTTGGCAACATCATGGGGCTGACTGGCCGTGTTCAGTTCATTGACAAAGACGCGGCCTTGTCTGAGGCATTTAAACGTGGCGTAGCCAACAACGTCATCACTTCCTTGGAAGCACAAAACGCAGAGTTCTATTTGCGATTCGGCCAACAGCGCAGCCAGTATGCGGGTCAAGCACTGACCAACGGAAAACTTATCCTACGCAAAGGCGAAGGCGGTGGCTACGTGTACGACAGCGTCAAGGGCGCTAACATGGTTGAAGTGGCAGAAGCTCTGCACAAGGGTAAGTTTGCCAATGACTCCGAAGCCGAAGCAATCTTGACTGCGTACGTGGCAGGCGAGCGTGCCAAGGTCAAGGGCTGGCAAAAACTCAACTACGAAAACCCTGCTCTGGCTGAAAAAGAGTACAACGACGTCATGCGTCTGCTCAACAGCGACAAGACCAAGAAAGATGCCGTACTGGAAGCCGCACGTATCTACAAAGAGTTTAATGATGGGCAAGTTGACTTCCTTGTACAGACAGGCGCTATCACTGAAAAGTTGGCCAATGAATTAAAGTCCGTACCTTATATCCCGTACTACCGCGTCAACAGCAACAGTGGCAACATTGAGTTGATGGTGGACAAAGAAACGCCTGTGCGTATTGGTAACGTTAAGACTGAGCCACAACTCAAAGAGTTGGTGGGCGGCAATAAAAACATTTTGCCAATCTTTACAAGCTCGGTTCAAAACACATTCATGTTGACGGACTTGGCACTGCGCAACCAGATGATTAAAGAGTCTGCGTTTTTGCTTCGCAAGATGGGTATTGCATCAGCGCTTGGAGAAGGTTCTGGCCCCGCAAGCGACAGTACTGTGCGGTTTAAAGTTAATGGCAAAGACCACTTTGTGTTCATTGACAAAACACAATTTGGCATCCCTGCAGAACTCATTATCAAGGGCATGGAAGGTATCAAGACCACGATGCCAGCCGCTATCAAAATGATGGGTATCCCTGCTGATTTGCTTCGTAAGTTTGTAACACGCAACCCCGCCTACGCTATCCGTCAAGTTGTACGCGATCCTTTGAACGCATGGTTGACAACGGGCACAGACGCTACGCCAGTGCTCAGTTCTTTCAAAGAGTTGGCCAGTATGGTGGCCGGACGCAGCGATGTTGAAAACAAACTGATGCGTTCAGGCGCTATCAGTAGCAACGTGTTTACAGGCGACCAGCGCGATGCAGCCAAGTTCCTCAAAGACATTAGTGCAGGTAAATCTGGTTGGGATAAGTTAGTTGCCAAGGCGGATGCGTTTGCCATGCAGGGCGATGCTGCTACCCGTGCTGTGATATACAAAGACTCCCTAGCCAAAGGAATGTCCGAGCAAGCAGCGCTTTTGCGTACGCTAGAGTCCATGAACTTTAGCCGCCGTGGTTTGTCACCAAGCATGCAGGCACTGTCGATCATCATTCCGTTCTTTAACGCGCAGATTCAAGGTTTGGATGTGCTCTACCGCGCATATACAGGCCAGATGCCGTTCAGCGAACAGCTTAAGATTAAACAAAAGATGGTGTCTCGTGGCTTAATGCTTGCCGCAGGCACACTGGCATACGCTGCCCTGATGTCCGATGATGAGGCGTACAAACGCGCCAAGCCTGAAGAGCGCTACGGCAATTGGTTCATGTACATCCCCGGCTTTGATGAGCCTGTACGCGTACCTATCCCGTTTGAATTGGGTTACTTGTTCAAAGCGTTGCCCGAAGCTTTGTGGGATATGGCGTCCAACGACGAGAAGGCATCCAAGGCGGTGGGCGGTTGGCTCAAGTTGGTCGCACAGACCAACCCGTTTAGCTTGCCCCAAGCCATCAAACCCCTCACTGAAGTCTATCTTGGTCAGTCGTTCTTTGGCGGAGCGATTGAGTCACAGCGTGAGCAGAAGATGCTGGCTGGTGAGCGTGCGCGTGAGTCCACCACAGAGTTTGCCAAGTTGCTCGGTAGCATCACAGGAAGCGAAACGATCAAGCAGATCACAGGCAAAGAAGGCTTGTCTCCCATTGGTATCGATTACCTCATCCGTGGTTACACGGGCGGTCTTGGTATTGGTATTGTGCAGTTGGCCAACCCGATACTAAACATGGAAATGAAAGAAGACGTTGCCAAGCCCACGCTCAAGGCAAGCAAGACGCCATTCATTGGTGGTCTGTTCCAGCCCGTTGAAGGCAGGGGAACCCTTGATGAAGCGTACGACATGATGAACAATATTCAGCAAACCAAGGGCTCGTTCAACCGCCTGATGGAACAGGGCAAAGCAGCAGAGGCCAAAGCCTTTGCACAGGAGCATGCTGAAACCTTGGCACTAGCATCGGTGTCGGGCTCGGTACAGCAAAAATTGGGTGATTTTGCAAAAATGCGTCGACAGATCGAAGCCGCACCGAAGCTGACCACTGAGCAGAAAGACGAGATGCTGGCGCGTATTGACAAGGCTCAGACCGAGTACGCCAGAGGCTTTATCAAGGCAGTCGATAAAACCACACGCCAGTAAAGCCGTCCCTGATCCCGACCTTGGCTCGGGCATCAAACAAACGGTGGCCGAGGGCTTTATTCAAACCCTCGGCTTTTATAGCCTGCGTGTCAATGCAGGGGACAAAGAACCCCTGCCCCCTTTCAAGCCGCTGCCATGGATACTGGATTGATAATTTCTTCATCCAAGGTAGAGTTCTCTCGTGATATTTTCATTGTAGACACCCGCATCGGTGGGCCACTGGTTCTTGCCATCATGTCTTTCTTGGGCATGTAAGACACCACAAACTGCTTCTCAAGTTGGCGCTTGAAGTCAGCGTAACCGAAGCTCATGTTGGAGCAGAAGGTTTTAAGCAGTCGCTCCTCGATGTAGAAGTCTGTGTGGTTGGCTGTTACGCCGTGTTCCACCCGCCCCATAACTACTGAGCGAGTAGTCGATGCGTCAATCTCAGCAGTACCGCCAAGCAGTGCCACAGCGCCTGACTTGGAGTTAAAGCGCACCACCACGAACTTGCCGTAGTACTCTTGGATGAAGCCGTTGAGGACATCCTCTGCACTGCGCTTGTTGGTCTTGATGTTGCCCCGAGCCGTGTTGACACGGGTTATCAGGAAGTCTTTCATCTCGCTCAAGGGGAAGTCGATGATGCCAAGGTGCTTACTGCCCAGAGACAGGCCAGCGGCCATCATTGCACCGATGCCGGCCATCCAGAAACGCTCGTCATTGGTAGCGTTGAAGTCCTTGTAGCAGTTACGTACGATCTCAGGCACCAAAGTCTTGAGCATGGATACGTTTTTAGCCAAAAATCCAGCCAGCTCGTAGCCCACCAAAGCGTAGTTTTTATGCAACGACTTGATGATCTCAATCTCGTGGGGCTCCCATGACAGTTCCTCGTCCATGATGAACTCAAGAACACGGCGTAGCTCACCCTCAGACGAGTGCTTGCGTGACCCTGTTAGGTAGTCCACGACGTGGGTATTGGAGGACATGATGGCCACTGTCTGCCAAGTCGAGAGATTGATACGCTCCTTGTTAGCGCCCGACTCCATACGCTCCTTACCGCGACCCTCGGTCATGTCCAGTAGGAACTCGGGAAACCACTCAGCATCCTTGCGGTTCTTGGCGGTGATCTCATCCGTTACTAGCGGCATGCTACCAAGCAGTCCAAGGCGTTGTTGCATAGCAACAGGCGACGTACCCTTACCCGTGCGGTAGTGGACTGGGTGACCCCAAACTGAGGCCGCACCTTCCAGTGCCAGTGACTTACCCGTGCCGGACTCGGTTGAACCGCAGTGGTAGGTCATCCCATAAATACCCGTAAACCGCATAAAAGGGGCACTGGCGCCTGCCAAAATGATGGAGAGATGTCCGTATAGCCTCTTGGCAATTAAGAGCTTCATGAACGCAACCCAAGTCTCCATTGAGCCAGTGGGTTTGGTATTGGCCACGATGTTCTCAAGGCCGGGCATCGGCACTTCCACAGGTGCGCCAGTTGCGCTGAAGATTTTGCCTGCGAAAACAAAAGTATCATTTTCTTGCCAGCCGTAATTGGCAGGCACTTTGACTGGGGATTTTTCGTTGCTCATTTTTTCCACGCTTGCACGTACGTAATCAAACAAATTCTTGTCGTTGCCTCGACCAAACGATGCCACGATATTCTGGTTGGCCAGTGCCTTGACTGTTTCGTCTTGACTCACGACAGCCTTCTGAGCCATCGTGATGTTCTGCACACCCTCACGCCTGATGGCCATGAAGTGCACTGTGTGTTCTCCGTTGTGGCTTAGGATGTCCACAGGGAAAAGATCGTAGGGAATAATCAAAACGCTACGCATGACCTTGTTGCCCTGCGCGTCTTCGTCTTCCTTCTGAATAAAAATGCCACCACGCTCACCATACGCATAGCCACGGGGTGCTTCAGGGCGAAGCACTTTCTTGACTTCCTCGTCCATTCCAACGCGGGGTAGCTCCACCACACTTTCAACTGTGGTCACCGCCATGTCGCGCCCGAAGATCAGCGGGTTTGTAATCTTGCCCCAGTGTGGGCAACTTGGGCAGACTCCGGGGTTTTCCGAGTCCATTTTGGTGCAGGGGTAGGGGCCTTTGATCTCAGCCAGCTTGGTGCGCATGCGGTCTTCGCTATACGGGTGCATGTCGCTTATCCACTTCGATGCACCCTCGCCATCCACACAGACCTTCGTCCAAGACAAAATGCCACGCCACAGGGGTTCCATGCCGTCTTCGTCAGCGTGTTCCACGTAGTGTGCGATCTGGCCACAGCCTGTACCTGCGCGGGTCTTGACCACGATGTTCTTGAAGCGCGTAACGCTGTTCTCAAACAACTTGACCTGACCTGCGCTTGGTGCGGCTGGCCTAGTACCGGGGAGCTCAACTACATTGCTAGGCTGCTTGGCTTGAACTTCATACTGCGTACCGATCAGGTTCTTCTCAACCACAGCACGGATGTCGGCCAACTCAAAAACAGCACCTTCGCTTACGAAGCGCACGTTAGTCTGCTCACGCACACGCTTCTTGTTCTTGATGCCCTTGTTGATGGTTTCAGGGATGCGCAGAACGCGGGATGCGTCTGAAGTAACTGTGGGGTCGATGTCCAGCTTGTTCTGGTAGCACATGCGCTTAAACGCTTCGGCCACAGGCTTCCACTCGTTGACATCCACGGCTTCGGTTAGCGGCCAGTATGCGTGCACACCGCCGCCAGACGCCACCATCCATGGGTCGCCCAGTGCGGACAGCCCAGTGTCTTCGGTGAACTTCATAATGGCCTGCGCCGCCAGCTTTGCACTTGCGTAGGCCTTGGGCTTGACGTTGCCCTCTGCATCCGGTAAGTCTTTGGGATGGTTGCAATCTACGTCGATGGCAAAGGTCTTGACCATGTGCACATTTTCAGCAGTCCGCTTGTTCTCGCCTTCCCCAAACGTACCTAACGCAAAGTAAATGTCTTCGCCCGACTTCTTCCATCTGTCAATGACAGGTTGTGCTTCCTCCAGTGTGTGAACATAAACGTGTTCTTTTTTTCTTGAAAGTTCCACCACGCAATAACGCCCGTTTCCGGGCGGTGGCAAAACAGCCGCTACAAACTCAAGCGGTTCCATGTTTGTCCGCCTTAATCAGAAAAGGTTTTGTTGTTTTGGGTCGATGAACGGGTGTTCGTCTAAAGGGGCAAGTGCTATAAATCGGCGTAACAATTCTTTCTGCCAGTCTTTGGGCATACCGTGAAGATCAACCATTGCATCAGCGCAAAAGTTAATGAACTCCCTGTTGGTCAGGGTTCTAGGTTGTATTCCTTGCATATTCTTCTCCATGCTTGTTGTGCGTCCTTTGAGGACTTCATTATTTCTAAGAGGAGTTCTACGCGGTTTTGATACGCGACAAAAACATCCTTACCTTCAAACCAGTTGTACACAGTTTGGCGTGTGACCCCGAGCGCATAAGCAATCTTCGTCACAGGGAAATCCAAATAGATCGCCCAACGCCCAAGCTGATTGCCGGGCGTTTTCTTTGCAGCCATCACTGCGTCAATTATTTTTTGTGAATAGGCCATAGTGTTTTAGGTGGGGGTACTAACTGCTCGTCCGCAAGCATGTTGCACAGCTTTCCCCCCGATTCAATTACTCATCGTCCCAGTCGGACACGATGTCAGCCAGCTTGCCTTTCTTGGCAGGCACAGCCGACGGCTTCGCAGACTCCTTGCGGACTTCTGGTTCAGCATCTTCCTCAACTTCAACAGGCTTGGCTTTTGCTTTAGCGGCCTTGGCTCGCTCAGTTGCAATCGCGGCGTTTTCTTCCTCGTCCATCAACTCACCCATGGGGCGCTTGCCGGGGATTGCCAACGGTGCAGGGGCAGACTTCACACCGTCAGAAGCGGCAACAGTCATGACAACTGCACGCTTGGCTTCATCGCTTTCGCCTTGAGCCTTGACGATCTCATACTCTTCTGGAGTCAACCAACGATTGGGCGCGAAGTGCAACTTGGGCGCTTCTGCTTTCGTGTCGAACTTCATACGAGTTACAACCATCTCAGGGCTGATAGGTGGGTTCTGCAAGGCCAAGTTGCGAGCGAAGGCTTGCAATGGGCGCTTATCTCCGTCTTCCTTACCAAACACCGAAGTGGCTGGCAAAGTCAACTGCAATACTGCACCTTCAATGTTGTTCTCAAGCACCACAGCCAAGCGTTGTTGGTAGCGGCAGGCGCGGCTGTTGCCTTGACCTGAACCTGCGATATTCTGAGGGCATGACATGCAAGACGTCGCTTGCTTGTTCTCAGCGGATGCGTCTGGGCGATCACCATCGTTGCTCCAGCAGTCAGGGCCAGTGATGTTATCACCGTCATAAGACTTAGCGTAGAAGATACGGCTGACCTTGGGGGCAGCCTTGACGATGACGACATCCAAGAAGCGTTCGTCGATAGCGGCAATCTCCTTGCCACCGGCCAGCAAACGGAACACACCACCTTTGATGGAGATGCGCTGTGTGCTGTTGCCTACGCCGCCGCCCGTCAGGGCTTTGGCTGTCTCAGATAACTCATGGTTGCGTACGAATGAGGGAACATTGGAAGGGTTAAATAGTGCGATATTTGTCATGATAAATTTACTTGGTTGGTTTAGTTACGCGAATCTCAAACTCCGTTACAGAGTTCAAGCCCGGCGGGAGAGAGCCCGGGTTCTCTTCGAGGTACCGTGCCATGTTGGTTTGCGCGATGCGTTTCTCCAGCAAGTCCACGACTTCATGCTCAAGAATAAACTTCTTGAATGAGTCCCAGTCCTGCGTGTTGTAACGCGTCTTGGTCACCATTGACACAGTTCCAAAGGAAGTCTGCACGGACTTGACGCCCATGGACTTCATTTGGTCTTTCATCGCAAAGCGGATTTCATCTTGCTGACCTTTAAGAGTTTCCATTTCGGTGTCGTACTCTTGAGTCAAGCGGTCGATGCGCTCCTTGATTTTGCGATAGATTTTTGCGAGCCTGTCCAGCGGTACTGGCTCTTGGGTTTCTTCAGACATTGTGCTTTCTCCTGTGTTTGTTTTGTCTAAGGTTTGACAGTTTACATAATTTTTAACTCAATACAACCCCCTTTCATGAATTTATTTCTGTGTCGAACATCTCAGTAAGTAAAGAGTTATCACTTACCTTGTCTTGTAATGCTTTAAACATCTTCTTCTCAATCGGGCTACCCTGAATGTGTATCACAGTAACTTTGTCGGAATCTTGACCTTTGCGGTCGGCTCGTGCTATGCACTGCACGTATTGCTCCACGCTCATGAGTGGCCCATAAAAAACCACGGTGTCAGCGGCAGTTAGGGTAATCCCGTGTGCGGTAGCTTGCGGTTGCATCACCAACACGCGAGGCTCAGACTCGTTTTGAAACCGCCTGATGATGTCTGCGCGTTTGGGCGGGGTCACACTGCCGTGGATGCACTCGTTGGCGATGCCTCTCTTCAAGAGGTGGTTGTGGATGGAGTCGATGGTGCTACGGAACAAAGCAAAGATGATGACCTTGCGTGTCGTCTCCTCCAAGATTTCCTCAAGCACACCAAGGCGAGGCGCTGAGTCAAACTCCACCACTTCTTTGTCATCGGTGTAGGCTGCACCACAACTTATCTGTAAGAGCTTGGATACCCCTGCGGCGGCATTGACTGCACTGATCGTTTCGCCTGCCGCATATACCATCATCTTGTCTTTGAGAAGGTTGTAATACTTGGCCTGCTGTGGGGTCAGCGGGACTTCACGCGTCATGGTAAGGACAGGGGGTAAATCTAAACACGCTTCTTTTGTGAAGCGTATTGCAGGTTGCAACGCTTCATGTACCAGTTCTGGTGCGTTTGGTTTAGCCGCCCATTTAAAGAGCGTTACCTTGTGCATGACCTGATCTCGCCATGCAGTGAAGAACTTGGGCACACCCTCGGGGTTGACCAGTTTAGCCAGACCATACGCATCAGCAGGCGACTGCGATGCGGGTGTACCCGTCATCATCCACAGGAATGTGTTGGGTTTGATGATGGACTTGAGGGTCTTCCAACGCTTGGTTGTGATGGTCTTGTACGCATTGGCCTCGTCAACAATAACCAGATCAAAGCGCCCATCGTTATTGATTTCGTCAGCGATCAGATTCAACCCATCGTAGTTGGCAATTACAAATTCGTAATCTTGCTGAACCATCTCGATACGGCGACTAGCCTGCGCATGGTGCGCGACGATGGCAGAGCGATGGATGATACTGTTGTTCAAGTCACCAAGCCACGCAGACTGCATGATCGACAAGGGGCACAGAATCAAACAACGCCTGACTTCACCACGTTGCATCAAGTAGTCAGCCGCCCACAAAGCTGAGAGTGTCTTACCAGTGCCCGGCTCACTAAACACGAAGGCTTTTCGGTTAAGCGTCAAAAAAGATGCAGTATCTTTTTGATGTGCCATGGGTTTGTATTTACCCGGCCAGTTGTAGCGCCTAGTGATAGGCGATTGAATGTTTTTAACACCTAAGTTACGCAGTACCCGACACTCATCAAGACCCCAATACACGGCCACGTCGTAGCCACCATCCATACGCTCGATGACTTTGTGTTTTGGGATTACCTGATACTTCTGTGGGTTGCGGGTGCGAAAGACAAGTGCTTTGTCCTCGATGATTTCCATGCTTTCTCCGTTTATTTATTATCTGATCGGTTTGCTGACTTACTTCGCATTCGAAGGTTACCCTTCGTGGACGTACCGCCTGAGCGCATGGGTTTGATGTGATCTACATCTTTGCCGTCACCCTTGGTGGCTGCACCTGTCTTCTCCATCATGCGCCTAGCCTTGACTCGACCTGCGCGTTTCTTGATCTGCTCGGGCGTACCTTGGTAGTTGTCGTACTCACTGCGGTAGTTGCGTGTAGCCATGATTGCTCCTAATGTTTAACAGGGGGTTTAAATAATTCAGCGAGAGAGACATCAGACTCGATGGTCATGAGGCGTACCATCTCGGGGGACATCTGCTCTACTTTAGCTCTTGCCTCAAAGTTTGCAATCTCTGCTTGCTTTGAAAGTTGCTTAACGATTGTCACCATAACAGCGCCTTCTGTCTTGCCCATGAGTGAGTTTTTGTTTTTGTCCATCACGTCTTGTAGGGCTTCGGCCATGTTGTTGGCTCTGCCTGTCCACACGTTGACTGTGCGGCCTTCGTCTGAGTCTGACACGATGTCGATGTCGTAAATGTGCATAGTTTTCTCCTTAATGTTTTGGGTGGTTTTCGCAGGTTGTAACGGGACACCAAGGACACAGCGGTGAGGGTCTCGGGTTCCATACGCCTGTTGCATGCGCTTGCTCAATCCTAGCTACGCGTTGGCGATACTGCCACCACTCTGCATCGGCTTGGTCAATCGTATATGACGCTCTAACCATATCATCCTTGACCACGAACAGCAGTGCTGCGTTGACCTTTCGAATGTGTGGGAAGTGGGCAAATACCATGAGCGCCATCAGTTTAAGTTGTTCCCGATCTGGGTACTTGTTGTTGCCAGTCTTGTAGTCCACGACCCAGCCAGTTAAGTTCTCGTCGTCAATGATGAGCAAGTCAGCGATACCGCGAAGCCACACATCTTTGCCAAGGAACTCACAAGGTCGCAAGTCCACAGTCAGCCCCATCTTGTACTCGCACAGCTTTCTTCCGGGCTTGGCGTTCAGGGCATCGAGCGTATCCTTGATGAATGCAAACTCAGGCGGTATGGGCTTGCCCTCTTTGATGTAGAGTTCCGCCGCTTCGTGTAGTACCGTGCCGTAGCGCGTCGCTTCAGTCTCTTGGAACTTGTAGTTCTTCAAGACCTTCACTTCGTGATACCTACGGGCGCAGCCCTCGTAATCCTTGAGGGATGAGTGGCTCCATGTAATTGGCTTGGTCATTCGTTTTCTTTCAGCGTGGGCTAGGGTGTGGGCGGTGAGGGTAGTTAGTAAAAATACACGCCGCTTCACTCGAACTTCGCAGTCTTTATGGCTACTGTTAATCGGTTGGCAAACTGTGTGACAAACGCCTCGTTTTTATTGAGATCATATTGCCCCATGTCTTCCAGTATGGCGTGGACAACCTCATGCCAGAACGTATCAGCCAACTCATCCTTGCTGAACTTACGCCCTGTGATGTTACTTGTCCTACCAAGCCGGATGCACTGCTCTGGGTAGAACGTGCGCCCCATATCTCGGCGGTGAAGCATGGCTTCCACCACCTCCACGCTATACCATTTCTTTCCCACACGCATACGCGTTGGCAATCTCATACTTTCCCCTTTTAGTTTTTTGCTAACCCATATCGACGATGCGCGCCACCGTCAGCGTCCAGTGGAATACCCTTCATGTAGGGCGGCTCCATAGTCATCTGAGCCAAGACCCAAGTCTTAGCTTCCTCAACCTCTGCCTCGGGCACAACAACGATCTGCTCGTCATGCACCGTTCCCGCCACAAAGTATCTCTTTGCAGTTCGTAGCATCCCATCCGTCATCACAATACGTGCAGTGCCCTGCACCACATTGTTCGTGATCTTGCCTGCGTACAGCTTGGTAGCGTCTGGCCCGTATACCCACTGGCTCCTACCTTTGTCATCCTTCTCTTGTCGCAGGTCTGGGTAGAGCAAGCTCATGCCGTTTGGCAAAACTATCTCCCCCTTCTTGAAGGTAATACATTTATACACGAACTCTTTGCCATCTGCAAGCGATGTTTGAATCAGGCCAGAGCACATGTCCCAGAAGCTCACAACGGGGTGCGCTGTAGCCCTGTACTTGTCGATGATCTTCTTGGCCGCTACGCAGTGAATGAGTAGCTCCAGATCGGTACAGGTGTGCGGTATCTCCATCATCTTCTTGTGGTTGTCATCCCACTCAAGGAACTTGTCGATGTACCGGCCATCCACGCCTAGCTTCTTTGCAAAGTCTTTCTCGTACCTAACGGGCGGTGCACCAAGGAATCCGACAAGAAGTTGCGACGCAAACGCCGCCCACCCAAGTCCGTAGCCACACCCAAGGAGCGCACTTTTCGCAGACTGCCGTAGGTCTGGATGTGACTCCTTACTAAGTCCGGGTATGTTAAACATCTGCGCTCCGAACGCGGCATAAGGGTCACCGCCTGCCCTGAAGATTGTGAGCATATCTTGGTAATCCGAAAGCCACGCGAGTACTCGCGGTTCAATCTGCGAAAGATCCCCCACAACGAGTTGGTATCCTTCGGGAGCCATAATTGCTTTGCGTAGGAACGAACCTCGCTTGAGGTTTTGCATGTTGATGGCCGAGCCCTTGGCCGCCGTCCACCTACCCGTCTGCGCACCGTAGTAGGAGAGAGGTACTGGTAAGGCGCCACGTTGACTAATGTCGAGAAACCGCTGAGCACGGGTACGCTCGGTGGTAGATTTAACCCGAAGACGCGCTTCACAAAGTAGGGCAACGTCTTCACGTTCACCGTTAAGGAGCGTTTGGAATAGGGCATCGTTTTTAGCGAGGGCAAGCGCTTGCTTCCCAGTCGTCTTACTGATCTTGGTTGGCGGAACCACATTGAGTTTCTCAAGTAGTGCAGCAAACTTCGGGTTCGATGCCAGCGCAGTTTCTTCCACGCCGAGCTTTTGTAGTAGGGCTTCACGTTTTTCTTTCTCCTGTTCGATTGCGTTATGTAGCATGAGGGCGTCAAGCTGCAACACTGGGCGTGTGTACATCTTGAGTGTCATGTCGATGAGCCTGAGTTCGCTAGACGGGTAGCCCTTGACCAAGCGTGTAAAGATTTGCTCACACAAGTACACATCGTGTGCGCAGTACTCCGCTAACTCCTGCTCCATAGAAGGTGCAAGTTCCGTATAGCCGTTGGTTGTGTACACAGCCGTACCCTTGGGCGGTAGGCCGAAAGCCTCGGCCAGCTTCATCAATGAATTGCCAACCTCAACACCCCGTAGAGCACGAGCCATGGACAAAGTATCAAAGATAAAGCATGGATGCCAGTCATATACCCATTCCAATATAGATATATCGAACTGAGCGTTATGAGCCAGAACAGCAGTAGTAGAAGGATCATAGCCAGCCAAGACACGCGGGAGTGTAGTGTGTTTGCACCACTTTGTTTTTGTATCTGTTCCGTACTCATGGATACAGGCTCCAAAGGCTTTGAATCTTGGGTCACGTATGTACTCCTCTGTTGTCATCTTACTCAGCGTGTAACCATCCTTGGTATTCCACGCCGTCTCAAAATCGATTGTTATTATTCGTTCGTATGGTGCGCTCAACTGTTCTTCTCCTTGAGTTTGGCTTCAATGGCGTCGTAAAAAAGACCCCATCCATCCATACTGTGTTTCTTGTATATCTCCTGTTGCTCCTCATCCGTCAGCCCAACCCAAGGTCTTAAAGTCTTTTGCACGTCAGCCTGAGCCGCCATGCCATCCTCGTATCCTTTGGAATACACCTCGTTGTCAGCATCAATCAGTTGTTTGATAAGGTTCAAGCTCTCTTCACAGACTTTGGTCAAGCTCTCTACAGCAATAGCACGTTTGATAATCATGGTTTCTCCTTAGTTAAAGTTTTCTTTTGGCGGTGCGCCTAGGACGTTTAGAAAGCCGAAAAAATCGTTTGCCGCCAACATGAGTTGCGACGCCTCCATCTCGTTACAGTTTAGGGTAACGACTCCTGCGACTTGGTCTTCAGCGCGTCCTATGATGAACACGCCCTGTGCTTTGCCTTCGCCATAGCACATCACGATCTTATGAATCAATAATCTGAAATGGTGTTGCTCCTCATCTGACATGGCCTCGACTCTGCGCTCGAGTTCTTCCTCTGTCATCGAGAAGTCACCGTGAACGTAGCTCATTTTGCTTCTCCTTCAGTAGTAGTTCTAAGTCAGGGATGTTGTGCTCACGGGCAATGAACACTGTGCCGCCATGGTTGAGGATGGCGTTAAGCTCCCTGTCTTGGAGGGCTGTGGTTGTGCCCTTGCCTGCCTTACATTCAATGGCGATGAAGTGTCCGTCCATACAGCCAATGATGTCAGGTATCCCTGCACGGCCAAAGCCGTTAGCAGGGGGCATGAAGTGGTATATACCCATGGTATCAAGCAGTTTCCTCACTGCCGTCTTCACTTTCGCTTCCGGTGTATTCGCCATAATAGTTCGCATTCATAAGTTCAGAGTAGTTAAAGTGTTCACCAATACAGTCAAGGATGGTGATGTCAGGGCCTTCGGTATCAAACACAGTGTCGTTATAGATGTACTTGTACTTGGGCACAGAGATGCGGTTGTACGCAAACTCCAAGCCTATGGCTGTCGGCTTCCACAGTCCTGCCGTACGGCTCTTCGCACCCTGCACAGGCGCATCCAGTACCATGCCCCAGTGCCGCAACGTACCTATCTGCGGGGCACGTAGCATCCAGTCAGGTGCAGTGCGTTGTACGTCAATCCAGCCGTCTTCACGCGGGTCTTGCAAGCATAACCAGATCAGATGACGTGCCATGTTTGCGTTGATACCGCGCCTGTACAGCTTACCCCACCTGTCGCACACAGGGCAGTGACCACCTTCGCTTTTGATAACGCTGTGCCAAATAGCGCCCGCTTGCTCAAGCGTAGCACCCTCGTACAGCGCGGTGTAGTTCGGCTCTGTGCCGTCTTCAGTAAGTTCAATCATTAATTTCTCCTTGTCTTTGGTTTAAAAATATAGCGTCATCGTGGTTGCTTATCCGTTCAAGCGATCGCCTCCCAGAGTTTGCGGGTTTTGGGCAGTTCTCAGGCACGTCAACAACGACCCATACTGCCGACAATGTGTTGCGGAAGACAGACTTCTCCCATCGATCGATGTACACACCAAAGACACTCTCCAATGCTTTGTTGACAACGCGCTTGTCTATGCCAGTTATATCGGCTATCTCGCGTGACTTCAAACCCTCGGGGTGTCTTTTGAGTAGCTCACGAATGATGTTGTGATTACTCTTCACGTTTCAGGCTCCTTTCTTTTTCTTTGGCGTCTATGCAGTCTTTGCAAATAAATTTGTGTAGCCCCGCTGTTATTCGAAGAAACCCGCCACGAGGGTCTTTGTCTTTTTGGCATTTCCAGCACATTTTCCATTTGCTGTTCATGACGCGCTCGTTGTGGCGCTTTGCAGATGTAGCAAATAGGTTTTCAGCCACTACGCTTAAACGTCCTTGTCCTCTCATGGTTTCTCCTTCAGCACGGCTTCAAGCCTGTCTAGGGCAGCATCCCATACATCATAGTCGTGGGACTCATTAAAGGCGCTGAAAGCGGCTCTAGCCGTCTTCTCAACACGCTCGAGGTACTCCATGCGTTTCTGTTCTTCATCAGTCATGTCAGCCTCCAAACATTTGCTTCAAGTGGTCATACAACTCACGCGCTTGGTACACAGTCATGTCCTTCAGGATTTCCTCTGGTGTCTTGATGCGTACAAGGGATGTAAAGCGTTTGTTTACAGACCCGCCCATGGCATAAGCGGCAGCATCAAGCGCTTCTTGGCTAGGCATAGGGGTGTTCTCTAGCTTCTCTCGTAGCAACGCACCGATACCTGTCGCGGCTCTCTTCTCGTACTTGCGCTTGGGTTTAATTTCTTCAGGTTTAGATACGAGGGTCAGGGTTTTCTTCTTGGTCTTCAATGGGCGGTACTCAGGCACGATGGTGATGTATCGGCCACGATCATCGCGCTCAGCTAACCCTTGCTTGGCAAACTGCGCAAGGAGCGAGCCTACCGAACTTGACTTGTATCCCAAACGCTCCATTGATGCACATATCTCAGCCGAGGTTTCATTGGGGTGGTGCTGTACGTATTCAAACGTAGCGCGGGTTACGTTGTTGGTGACACCAAAAATCTTCTTACCCTGTGTGTTTGTTTGTGTGGTTTGCATATCTTCTTTCTCCCAGTCGTTGATTGTGGTTTTGAGTGCGTTAGATAACGCGGTTTGCATATCAGGCATTTGTGAATCCCTCCAATAAAATAATGCCAATGATGATGGTGGCGATGAACACCAGTGATTGGACGCACGCAAGTGCTTCCTCGGACATGCCTTGCCGATCTCCAAGCAAGATGCCCTGTATCCAGTCAGATTCGGGCGTAGTTTGGGGTGGCGGAGGCGTGTAAATTAGGCCGATCTTGACCTTTCCTGTGTCGTAGGGTGTGTGTTTTTGCATAGCTTTCTCCTTAGTTTTGCCATTATTTGTCTAGGCTTAGACAAAAGTCAAGGGAAATTCCCCTGCGTTTAGGGAATTCCCGCACGAAAAAGAGTTGTTGATAGTAGTCAGAAGGGACGCCAGTACAAGAGGTCAAGGGCAAGCACCATGACCGCTAACAAAAGTACTACTCTCTCAAACTTTTCATAGGGTGTCATCATGACTCGTCTCCTCCAAAGTCCCAAAGCTCAGGGTACAGTAGTTTTACAACAGCCTTGGCGGTGTCGATGTCAAGGGTCAAGTCCTCGATCCACGACCCGTCATCAATGTAGTTGTCAGCAGACTGCATGAGGTTCGTCAAAGCGTTACTCAGCAGTTCAATCTTTTCTTTGTCAGTCATTTAAATGTCTCCTTGATATAGTCGTTTGCTTCGCGCTTGGTATCGAACCCTCGATACTCGCCCTCCTCATCTATCCACTCACCCGTAAAGTTCTTGCCGAAGATGGCCCAGATATCACCTACCCTCTCAGGCTCCCAACAGTTGCGGTCATTGAAACCATCCATGTAAATTTCATGCACGATCTTCTTACAGGTTGTGTCGTCATACCCTGTCAGGCGTTCAAGTTCTGCGGGGTGATTCTCCTCTAGTAGATCAATGATCTTGTCTTTCAGTCGTCCCATTTCTTCCTCCCTTTCTTCTTCCTCGTATGCTTGTTTGTCAATTTTGCGTTGGTGTTCGGCCAGTAGGCCATCGTAGTAGCTATCTAATCCGTTCATACATACTCCCATGATGTTTCAGTTACACAGTCAACATTCCAGTCACCCCCGCCCGTAGGCTCGAAGTCACTGCCGTCCATGGCTACAGCTAACGCTCGCGCCTCCTCTTCATTCTCTGCCTCGACGATGGCGTCACACCATACGACGTAGCTTGCTTGTATGTAATAGCGTTTCATTTACTTTCTCCTTTATAAAATCGGGTCACAGTGACCCGCTTATGCTTCACAGTGAATCGCATCGAACAGTGTGCACAGCACAGTCGGTGCATCGTAGGTACGCGCCTGTATCAGCGCTTCTTGTAATAATTCGTCAGTCAGTAGCCTGCGGTTGAGGAACCGCAAAGCTAGGTCAGGTTGTTCGGGGTAAACCGCCTCGCTGATCTGCTCAAGTAGGAAGTCGTAGCTCCCCGCCATCGCATCGTATAGGCCATCGAGTAAGTCCTCGGTCTGCCAGTAGTCATCGTCTTGCCAGTTGGCAAAGTATTTGCTTTGGTTGATGTCGCGTTTGCCTGTGTTGTCATACACGCCGTAGTTAGTCCACCATGCAGTGTCGTACTTGGTCTTCTTGTACTCAGGCACAGTCGGGTCACGATCGACAGGCAGCTTGTCCCACTCAACTTGCAGTACCGCTTGAGACAGTAACTCGTAGTGTGCGATGTTGAGACACTCTTGCTGACTGTGCTCGTGGTCGTAGCCCACGCTGATGTTGGTGCACTCGGGGATGATGTCAACAAACTCTGCGGTATCCGTATACACGCCAGTGTCATCGGTTGTGTACATCAGATTCTCATCGTGTAGGTTAAGCGCATCGGCCAACGCCTGACAGAATGTATCGGATGCACATCGACCCCAACCCTGATGACTGATGATGCTATCTGTACCTCTGCGATCAAACGCTATGGCTCTGTCGAACTGCTTGAGTAGGTCAGCGTGGTTCTTCTCAAGATGCTTAGCACCGATACCCCCACACTCCTCGCCTTGACTGAAGATATAGTAGCCGTTGATACCTGAGTGAATCATGTGCATGAGCATGGCCACACCCGCACCATCGTCAGCACCAAGCGGTGCTCCATCTGCGTACCACATAGATGCAGTCTTCCTGATCTTGTTGGCTCCGACCTCACGATGCACTGTGTCAACGTGAGCGATGAACAATGTCTTACTGCCTGCGATGCGGTTGTCGATGTGCAGATTGCCTGCCCCATCCACAGATGTGAAGCCTTTGAGTGTAGGAGGTAGTGCGTTGAATAGCCACTCGGTAAAGTCAGAGACAGCGACAGTATTGTGCGGACGCTTGACAGACAACGCACGAGCTAGGGTTTTGTGTAGTATTGATTTCTTGTTCATGTTCATTCTCCTTGTGTTTCTAAGTATTTGTTTGCGATCTCGTTGGCTTGTGCCATCAGCGTGGTGCTGAGTTCGTTGCGGATCTGTTTGGTAAACACATCGTTGTCCATAGCACTAACAAAGGCACTACCGAAGGTGCGCTCAGCGAGTAGCACCTTGCCATCGAGCGTATAGGTCAGGCTGATCTTGACGTTAAAGTTGCCAACCGAGTAGTCCCATATCATCAGCACCTTGTCGAGCATCTCCATCGTCAACACAGTAGGCACAGGCTTGTCAGTAGCATCGGGCTCGTCCTCGGCATCGTCCTGCTCGGGTGCATAGTCCTTGTGATAGCGCGCATCGTTGATCTCAACCCAATCGGTACAGTCGTCAGAGTACCAGTTGCACGACTGCTCGCACTGCCATCCGTCCTCGGTCAAGCCGTACTCATCGGTGTCCTCGAACCTACAGATGCGCTCATCGTCTATCGTGTACCAGTCGCCGTTGATCTCGATGGCCTCCTCCATGTGCTCGTAGTCGCCATTCTCAAGCTCAACGATCTCGTTGTCATCGAGGTAGTCCTCGTCATAGTGGTTGGAGCTTGACTCGACATACACCACGTTGTCGTTGTGTACATAGTACTGATTGCCTCGTCTGCCGTACACATAGGTGTAGTCGTTGTTGAGACATGACTCACAGACACGCACATCCTCACCGCGCTCAACCCAGTAGCCATCATCGTCATCGGTGTCGTCACCACAGCAAGCGCACTCGAAAGAGTTCTCATCCTCCTCATCGTTGGTGGGATACCCGCCAGTGTTCTCGCATATCCATGAGCCATCCGAGTCGATCACAAGCCAGCGCTCATGCTCGTTGACCTCAACGTGACGCTCACCGCCATCAAGGTAGGGTGCGAGGAACGCATCCCTTGCAGGGTGATACGCTAGCTTCTCACCATCACGCCAGTAGCTCTCCTTGGTGTAGCCCTGTTCCTTGAGCCACGTATCCATGCCGTCATCTGTCTGACTGTACGAAGACTCACTGGAAGGACGCAAGTAACTGCGAACGAAATACTTGACGCCATCCATAGGGCTCGTCATGCACAGAGCACGACCCATCGTCGCATCACCCTCGATGCGAACCGCCATGTGCCATCCGAACTTCGGGTCATACGTCTCATACGGGTGACGCATCACGCCATCATCACACTTGATACCATGATCCTCGCTCCACACCATGCACGACTTGGGGCCACGATGTAGGTGGTAGATCATCTCGGCTGTGGTGTGTACGAGTTGGAAGCGGGCTGATGAACCATGGCGTGAGACAAGATCACGAATGATGTGATCGGGTAAGTAGAAATGGCGGTTGAGATACTTGCCCACCGAAGTCACAGTCTGAATATCTTTCTGACCCTTGACCTCGTTCTGTGTGTAAGCGATCTTGGACTTGTCGCCTTGGGATATGTGTGGCCACTCAAGGAACAACTGATGCCAGTCTTTGGGACGGGCTAACTTGATTGCTGCCTCGATCACAGGGTGCAAGGGGTAGCGTTCTATCTCACGAGTAATCCACGACCTAGCCTCGCGCTTGTCTGCAATTTTTCTGGACTCGTACGGACACTCAGCGTTGAGCCACTGAATCCTGAGATTGTGGTTCACAGTACGCACCGCACCTCGTGCCAGTGCAAAGTTATCCCACATAGTGATGGGGTCGTATGTGTTGTTTGTTGTAGTCATTGCTTTCTCCTTTATAAAATCGGGTCACAGTGACCCGTTAGTTGGTTGCCTCAGTTACAAAATAGTCGAACACCTGATATGCCAAGCCATGCGTACCGATGGTGTACATAGCTAGCCACAGGTATCCAACGCCTACCTCTAGCATCATCGTGAACCCGATGAATACCAACAGCATGAAGATGGCTGTCAGCATGAGCGTGAGTGTCTTATCTACTTTTGTTTTCATTTACTTTCTCCTTAAGTTACAAGTGCCGTGTGAGTTTCAAGGTAGGGTGCGACTGCCACACGGCGAAGCAGTCACACTTTCGGGTCACTGTGACCCGTTTTTGTTCAGCCCATGCCACGTTGCAGGCACAGGCTCGCTGTCATCTAGTACATCCATCAGGTCAAGCGCATACTTAATCTGCCTGACCTTGGCTTCGTTGTCCTCATGCGGGTCAAGGTCTAGCGTCTGCTGTGCCATGGCCAAGTCTTTTAGTGTGCGGTTCTTCAACCGCGTAACTTGTTTGGCGTGTAGGTCAGCAGGGATAAGGCGTTGGAATGGGATTTTGATTTTCGCCTTTGGCTTACGTTCGATCTCTTGGAATAGCGTGATGACCCGATCTTTTATCTTCTGCGGTATCCAATCAGTCCAGTGCTTGCCATCGTTGATGAGTTTCTTTTCCTCCGCGATCATGCTCGGTGTCTTTCGATCTTGCTTGCAATGGTTTGTCATTTTCGCCTTGAGTGCGTTGAGTACAGTCAGGTATGCTTCGAGCGCATCGCGCCTCGCCTCATCATTTTCGCAACCTTTGTAACGCAACATACCCTGCACATTTTCGCGCTCTGTATTTAACGGCTCAGTGAACTCACGCCAAAGCCGTGTGAGTTGAATCGTTCTTGCGTTCTCTGACTTGTGTTCGGCTTGTTGTTCGGCTACGATTTTCTTGATGTACTCGGCTTGCATCGGGGGTGTCTTTCGCTTGAGCAAGCGTGTGTGTAGCTGATTCGGGGTCAGTTTCATGTAGTGTTTGTATGAGGTATCCATGATTTTCTCCAAGTAGGTAATGAGGTATCCGTGAATTTTCGCAACTATCCGCAAGGTCAGACACTCGGCAGACCGCATGAACGCTAGTATACAAGGAAAAGTGTCCAAGTATCTATCTGTTTTGAGAAATACTAACCGCTTAGGGAAAGTTAAAGGGCTGGCGAGCTTGCGAGAATTTGCACACATATACAAACACACTCCTATATATAAATATATATTTAAATAGATAGATAGATAGACAGTTTTTGCTGGACGCTAGTGTTGATGCGGTGTTGCGGATGTCTGACCTTGCGGATAGTTGCGAAAATATGGATAGGTAGTTTTTTGGTATGATTTTCGCCTTTCAAGATTTTCGGGTCATCGTGACCCGAATTTCGGCTCGTGCTTCCATGTCTTCGACACGCCTGAGCATGAGGGTTCTGCGTTCGTCACGCCTGATGCGTTCTTCTAGCTTGGGGCGTTGCTCGTTGTTCCACTTAGCGAGTGCGACTTCTTTGGGTGAGTAGTGTTTGAATTTGGACATGCTATTTTCCTTTGGGTTTAGTTTTTGTACAGGTCAAGCCACACGAGGGCTTCACGCTTTGTATTGCAGTAGCGAATGACTTGATCGCCTACCTTAACGACCCACTCAACCATGGCGGTTGTGCGTCCGTTGTATGACTCCTTGCGGTAAAGGGACGCCTTACCTTGAGTTTGTTTTAGTTCGAGCATTGTGGTTCTCCTTTTGAATAGACAAGAAACGAAACACCGAGAGAAGCTCTTTCTCTCGGGCTCGCAGAAAAAATCGGGTCACTGTGACCCGAAAATCATGCAACGAGAACCGCCAAGGCTTTGCGTTGCTGTGCAGGGGTGAGTTTGCCAAAGGCTTTGATGATTTTCGCAACAGGGTCATCGGCTTCTTTCTTGCCACTCGACGCCCTGCGCGTAGTTCCCTCGATCATGTGCATCGTGTCACGCACCACAGTCTTCGTGGACTCGTACTTCGGGTGACTCGTGATGAGGGACACCTTGCCTGTGACTTCATGCACCTTGAAACCCTCCTTGCCCACGCCCATTTTCTCGCAAGCCCATTCGATCACAATGGGTCTGCACGCCTCGACTGTCGCATACCCTGCATCTTGCATGCCCTTGATGAGCTTGATGCGTGAATCAGCGAATGTGTTGAGTGTGCTAAATGCTTTTGCTTTGTTTGTCATGTTGTTTCTCCTTGAGGTTGATTGAATTGCCTAGGGCTGACTACCTTAGACAACTTCTATTGTGCATACACCCTGTTTTGATAGGCATCGAGAGCCTTTTTCGGGGTGTTTTCGGGGCATTTTCGGGTCACTTTGACCCTGTTTTGGGGTGTTTTTGGCGTTTCTTGACCCCCACCCACCCCCCACCACCACAAATAGACGATACCCCCTGCCGTCACATACGAACACTGTTCCATAACCGCACAGCAAACTTCGCAGAAACTAACTAAAAACAAAATATACAAAATTAAAATTCCTACAAACCAAAGTATTCACTACAAAAATTTTATAAAAATTCAGAAATACCTTTGTCTAACGTTAGACTCCCCTCTGTACAGACGAAAAAAAGCCCCGAACCTTTCGATTCGGGGCAAAGATGGCAACTGAAACCATCAAGGAGAAAGCAAGCGAACTTGATGAGTTTGGCCAAAGGCCAAAACGATCTTGCGCACCCACTCCATTTAAGTGTACATTATCTACATCGCAGGTTCAAGGGCTTATGCGCAGAATGTTAGATCACTTAATCAATTTCGAACCCGAAGTGCACGATCACTTAGGCGACTTCGTCCCTATGGATAAGACAGATCCGGCGGATGCCGTGGATGGAATGTCTAATACTGTAGACTGGTTAAAAGAGTTGGGCGCTGTGGACACAGATACTTTGGTCAATGAGCACCAAAGTCAAGCAGCACGTACTGCTTTCACTAACATTGTCACCGCCAAACCCGCGGAAATGACGCATACCTCTCTGGCAAATATCAAAACGCCAGAAGCCGTGCAGCGCTTAGTCGGTATGCTTTCCGCCTACGACTGGGAGTTTGTACAGCAGGCCAAAGAGATCAGAGGCTACACAGTGGCCAAGCTGGTGGAAGAAACTGAACACCCCAACGCCAACATCCGCCTTAAAGCGCTTGGTCTTCTAGGAAAAGTTACGGAAGTCGGGTTGTTCACAGAGAAGATTGAAGTCAAGAAGATGGAGATGTCGGACACCGAGTTAGAAGCTCGAATCAAGGAGAAGCTCAACAGGTTTATGGGTGTGATCGACGTGATCGACGTTACGGAAGACAAGCCAGATGAAGCGTGACGCTTTTACAACACTGAGTAAGATTGAGCTTGAGGCCATGCAGAAGGCTTTGCCGTTCATGTCCGTACAGGAAAAGATGGAACTCTTTGAGGATTTAGAACTTAGAGAGAAACGCGCCAGCCTAAAAGCTGCCAGTACCAACATGCTAGGGTTTGCTACCGCGGTATACCCCGGATTCAAAGTTGGCCCCCACCACAAGAAGCTGGCCAAGATATTTACAGACGTAGTTGAGGGCAGGAAAAAGCGCGTGATTATCAACATCGCGCCACGTATGGGTAAGTCTGAATTCAGTTCTTACCTGTTCCCTGCGTACTTTCTAGGTAAATACCCTGAGAAGAAGATCATCATGGGCACGCACACTGCGGGTTTATCTGAAGACTTCGGGCGGCGCATACGTAACTTGATTGATTCTGATGAATACAGAGAAGTTTTCCCCAATACGATGGTGGCAGACGATCAAAAGGCTGCCGGTAAGTGGTCTACCAGCGCTGGCGGTCAGTATTATGCTGCTGGTGTCGGGGGTGCTCTTGCTGGTCGTGGTGCTGATCTGTTCGTTATTGATGACCCTCACTCGGAGCAGGACGTAAAGTCTAACTCTCGACTTGCGTTTGATACAGCTTGGTCTTGGTTCCAAACGGGCCCACTACAGCGTTTGATGCCGGGTGGTGGGATTATCATTGTGATGACCCGTTGGTCGCTCCTAGACTTGACTGGGCGCCTGATTGACTACCAAACCAAGAACCCAGAGGCTATTCCGTGGGAAATAGTGGAGTTGCCGGCCATTTTGAACGAGGACGAAGAGGACGAGAAGTCACTTTGGCCTGAACAATGGTCACTTGAGGCGTTAAAGTCCACAAAAGCCAGTATTGACCCGCGTTATTGGAACGCGCAGTATATGCAGCAGCCCACATCTGAGAACTCGGCTATCGTTTCACGCAAGATGTGGCGTATTTGGGAGCCAGATGACCCACCAAGGTGCGAATACATCATCCAGTCATGGGATACGGCGTTTGAGACCAAGAACACATCCGACTATTCAGCCTGCACAACGTGGGGCATTTTTTATAACGAGGAAGAAAATGACTCGCCTCAACTTATCCTGCTCGACGCTTTTAAAGACCGGATGGCTTTTCCCGAACTCAAGGTTGTTGCGCTCAAGCAATACAAAGAGTGGGAACCCGACGCGTTCATTGTGGAGAAAAAGGCATCTGGGGGGCCGTTGATTCAAGAACTGCGGGCGTTGGGAATACCAGTCCAAGAGTTCAGCCCATCAAGGGGAAATGACAAGATGGTGCGCGTCAACGCAGTTGCAGATTTATTCAGCAGTGGTAAAGTCTGGGCACCCGACACACGCTGGGCACGGGAAGTAATTGAAGAGTTGGCCGCGTTCCCAGTTGGGGAGCACGACGACTTCGTGGATACAACCACACAGGCGTTGCTGCGCTTTAGGCAAGGCGGCTTTATTGCTTTAGACACAGACGAGCGAGACGACCCTGCAATCTTTCGCCGTAAGACACACGCATACTACTAGGAACACACATGGCAACAAACATCGACAAAGCGCTATACCAACAACCCATGGGCATTGACGCGCTTGGAGAACAAGAATCCCCCTTGGAGATCGAGATTGTTGATCCCGAAGAAGTCACGATTGGCATGGACGGATTAGAGATCACTCTCACGCCCGGAGAAGATGATGGCGAAGAAGGCTTTGGTGATAACTTGGCTGAGTACATTAAAGATGGTGCTCTGCAGTCGCTAGCGGGTGACTTGGTGTCTGATATTGACAACGACAAGAATGGCCGCAAAGATTGGGAGAAGACGTACGTTGATGGTCTTAAGCTCTTAGGCTTGCAGATAGAAGAACGCACTGAACCTTGGAACGGCGCATGCGGTGTGTTCCACCCCATGATTACAGAAGCCGTTGTGCGCTTCCAAGCAGAGACAATTACTGAGACGTTCCCAGCCCAAGGGCCTGTGCGTAGCAAACTTATTGGCAAAGAAACGCCAGAGATGAAAGAAGTTGCGTCCAACGTTGAAGACGACATGAACTATGAGTTGACGGAAGTCATGACGGAGTACCGCGCTGAACACGAGCGTATGCTCTGGTCACTGCCAGCCACAGGCTCAGCGTTTAAGAAGGTCTACTATGATCCCAATTTGGGACGTCAAGTGTCTATGTTTATTCCTGCGGAAGATATGTATCTGCCGTATGGCACAACGGATTTGGATACTTGCTACCGCATCACGCACGTCATGCGCAAGACCAAGAACGAGATCATCAAGCTTCAGCAAGCAGGCTTTTATCTTGACATTGACTTACCTGACGCGCCCAGAGACTTGACAGACATTCAGAAAGCCAAGGACAAAGAGACTGGCTTTAGTGATCTGAACGACGACCGCTACACCTTGTACGAGTGCCATGTAGATTTGAACCTCGAAGGTTACGAGGACAAGGACGACTCTGGCGAAGAGACAGGCATCATGTTGCCATACGTTGTCACGTTGATTAAAGGCTCCAACGACATCCTGTCAATCCGCCGCAACTGGAAGGAAGATGATGACCTCAGACTCAAGCGCCAGCACTTTGTTCACTACCAATATATTCCGGGTTTTGGAGCTTACGGCTTCGGGTTGTTCCATCTTATCGGAGGCTTTGCTAAATCCGCTACATCCCTCATGCGACAACTTGTCGATGCAGGAACACTTAGCAACTTGCCCGGCGGACTCAAGACACGCGGTCTGCGCATCAAAGGCGATGACACACCAATCGCACCCGGAGAGTTCCGTGACGTAGACGTTGGCTCGGGCACAATCCGCGACAACATCTTACCGCTCCCATACAAGGAGCCAAGCGCTACTCTGTTTAACTTAATGCAGACAATTGTTGACGAAGGCCGACGTTTTGCAGCAACGGCGGATATGAAGGTGTCTGACATGAGCGCTAACGCGCCCGTGGGTACAACGTTGGCTCTCTTGGAGCGTCAACTGAAGGTGATGACTGCGGTGCAGGCTCGTGTGCACTTTGCATTGAAGCAAGAGTTCAAGCTTCTCAAGAACATCATCCGCGACTACACAGACGCGGACTACACATACACACCCGAGTACGGCACTCGCAAAGCTAAGAAAGCCGACTACGACTTGGTGGACGTTATCCCCGTGTCAGACCCTAACGCTGCGACTATGTCTCAGCGCGTTATCCAGTATCAAGCCGTCATTCAGATGGCGCAGATGGCTCCAGACATTTACAACTTACCCGAGCTACACCGCGGTATGTTGAACGTGTTAGGTATTAAAAACGCTGAGAAACTTGTGCCAATTAAAGAGGACATGAAGCCGACTGACCCCGTGCAAGAGAATCAAAATGCACTCAAGGGTACGCCGCTTAAAGCGTTTTTGCATCAAGATCACGCTGCGCACATTCAAGTACACATGATGCTGATGCAAGACCCGATGATGATGCAGTTTATTGGCCAAAATCCACAGGCTCCCAAGATCATGGGCGCAATCACGGCGCACATTGCAGAGCACGTCGGTTACCAGATGCGCCAGCAGATCGAGCAGCAGCTCGGTATGCCCCTGCCACCCGAAGACGAGAAGTTGCCACCACAGGTGGAGATCGCGTTGTCGGGCATGATGGCTCAAGCGGCCAACCAAGTGATGATGCAAAACAAAGCCAAGGCTGCGCAGATGCAGGCACAGCAACAGATGCAAGACCCAGTCATGCAGTTGCAGATGCAGGAACTCCAACTCAAGGGCCAAGAGCTAGAGTTGAAGAAACAGAAAATCATGATGGATGCTGCAGCCAAGGCCGATGCACAGGCTTTGAAAGAGCAAGAAGTCAGCGGCAAACTGGAGTTAGACGCTCTTCGCACAGGTGCGCAAATTAAAGAGAGCGAATTTAAGCAACAGTTTGAACAAGAACGTGCCGGTATCCAAATTGGTGCCGACATTGCAAAGAGTAAAGCCCAGATGGATTTACAAGCGCGTACTGCTGCGCTCTCAAATAGCAGCAAACAACGCGAGCCTAAATCATGATTCAAGACTTCGTACGCGTATTACGTGAAAAAATGCGCACTGACATGAACAACTATGCCGACGACTTGGCTGGTGGTTCGTGTCGTACTTTTGAAGAGTACCAAAAACTCTGCGGGATTATTCAGGGTCTAGCCCTCGCAGAGCGTTATCTACTTGACCTTGCGCAGAAAGTTGAAGAATCCAATGAGTGATCTTGATTTCTCCCCCGGTGCTTTTGCACTGCCTGAACCCATCCAATCTTTGGATGCACCCGAGCCTGATGCTTCAGACGAAATGAAAGCCACGCAACTTCCCACCCCAACAGGTTGGAAGATTCTTTGCGCTGTGCCAGATGTCGACGAGAAGATTGCAGGATCAAA
>Ga0209401_1000139_pt1 | contig 48077 bp, 34 predicted proteins | sample M_140807_MF_Meta_FD_187318 | JGI IMG/M metagenome (GOLD analysis project Ga0209401, IMG submission 187318) | Freshwater microbial communities from Lake Montjoie, Canada to study carbon cycling - M_140807_MF_MetaG (SPAdes) (version 2) | ecosystem: Environmental > Aquatic > Freshwater > Lake...
GAGGACGAAGTCGAGCGTGTTGATCCCCTCCACGAAGCCACCGGTGACGGTGAACGTCTCGAAGGACCAGTAGCCGGGTGAGTTCCAGGTCGCGGAGCCCTGGCTGCGGCCGTTGATGACGATCTCAACGCCGACGTCGTCCGCCGCCCACACGCCACCGATCGACACCGTTGCCGGAACGACACCGGTGAGATCAAAGGTGGTGCGGTAGACATACCGGCCGGCCGGACCTTCCAACATGGCATTGCTGGCGGGGCCGATCCAGGACGAGGCCCCGGTGGCGGCGATCCACGGCCCGATCGGATAGCCGTTGTCGGCAGTGGCGACGCGGACCATGTCGCTGCCACCGGGCACCGAGACGAGCTTGTAATGGAGATCGGTGGCCCAGTTGGCCGCCAACTGCCCCGAGGCATCGACCCCGGTGCTGAACAGCGTCGACAGGCTGACCTGGTGCGTGAGCGTCCCGTCGTTCGTGACGCGATCGATGCTGCTCGCGCCGGTATCGTGGGCAAGTTGCGTCGCCGGGGCGATCGGGCGCCCCGTGTCGAGCGTGAACTCAAGCCGCGTCGCCGGCGACACGCCCCCCCGGCCGTCGAGCTGCCGGACGAGGACGACGTTGCCCCCCTCGACCGCCTCGAACGCGCCGCTCCAGGTTTGCCCTTCGTCGAGCGAGTACTCGATTCCGTTCCCGACCTCCACCCCCTTCACCGACAACGCGCCGTCGGAGGTGTTCCGGTCGGTGTCGCTGGTCCCGGTGTCCTTACCGAGCGCGACGATTGGGGCGTTGTACACCCTGGGGAGGATCGTATTGACGATTCCAACACCGGGATCCACGTCGGTGTAATTGGCATTCGGGCTGATGAAGTACCAGGAGTCGGAATAGACACCCGGATCGGAGTGCGTCGTTCCTTGGAGATGAAGCCCGGACGACAGATCCTCGCCGTTGACACCCGTTGCGATCCCGATCGCCGTGTGCGGCTGGCCGTCCGCGGTCGCCGTGTAAGGGGTGACCGTGATCGTCGGGCTTGCCTTCAGAACTGTGTTGGTGATCGATCCCGACGTGCTGCGATAATTCGAATTAGGACTACTGAACGTCCACGAGTCGTTGTAAACCCCGGCGTTGACATGCGCGGTCGCGAAAGCCAGATCCAGACCGGACGACAGATCCTCACCAAGGACTCCCGTCACGGTCCCGGTGGCGAAGTGGGCTTGGCCGTCGTAGGTCGTGACAAAGGAGGTTACGTTGACTCTTGCATCAGCCTGCTCGATGGTGAACGTGCTCGTTCCGGATGCGTTGCCGTAGTTTTGATCCTGGCTGACAAACAGCCATGTCACCGCGTAAACGCCTGCATCCGCGATGGTTTCGTTGGTGAACGCCGTGCCGAGCGTCTCCCCGCCGATGCCATAGCCGACGACAACACCCTGCTGCCCAAGGCCGTTGTAGACCGCCGACGCAGGTCCCTGGATCGAGGCCTGGACCCTGCCGATCGTGCCGGTCACGTAGGGGGGGACGAGTTGATAGTTGTCGGCGAGGGCTCCGGTGAGCGACAGGCCTGTCACGGTCACCGGCTTGCTCGAGCCGGCATTGGGATCGCCATAGCTGCCCGTGGCGCCGACCGTGACGAGCGTCGTCGACGTATCCCCCGGCAGGAGGCCGCCGAGCAGCGCCTGGGAGAGGTTCAAAGGCGCGCTCGTGCCGCCGTCGTAGGGGCGCCCATCGACGGTGATGCCGCTGACGGTGAGCCCCACGAGGACCCGCGTCAGGACGATGTCGTTGCCGTCGCCACCGGCGTAGTCAATGCGGAAGGTCTGCCCGTTGCCGGCGAGAAACACCGTCCCGCCGGGAAGCCCGGCGAATCCGCCGACGACCGGATCGCTTCCGTCGTTGTCGACGAGCTTCATCGACTGCCCCACGTCGGCGCGGCCGGTGATCGTCAGATCGAGGCTGCTGCCGCCGAGGTCGACCTTCCCGGCCACGGTCAGCCCCGCCACGGTGGACGTACCGCCTGTCTTCAGGACCACGGAGGGTGAAAACGTCGCCTGGGGCGCCAGGCCGATGTTGCCGGTCGCCAGGCCGCCGGCGAGACGACCCGCCACCGTGAGCACGCCGGTCGTCGTCGTCACCGTCCCCGACCCGGTGAGACTGCCGATCGTGTCGTTCGAGGCACCGAGATCGAGCGAACCGCCATTCAGGGTCACGGCGCCGCTGTCCGCGAGGACGTTGTTCGCACCGATCCGGAGCACACCGCCGGAGACCGTCGTGCCGCCGGTGTAGGTGTTGACGCCAGAGAGGGTGAGGGTGCCGGATCCGGACTTTAAAAGGGCGCCCCCGGAGCTCGTCAGCGCCCCAGCGAACGTGACGTTTTGGCCGGTGGTGTCGATGCTGTAGGTCTGATTGGCCGCCATGGAGAATCTCGCCGAATAATCGGTGGTGTTGCTCGCGGAATACTGGAGCTTGCCACCGCCGAAGCTGATCGTGCCGGAGGTTCCGAGGGCCCCCGCGCTTCCCAGAGCGAGGACGCCGCCGGCGATGGTCGTGCCGCCGGTGAAGATGTTCGTGCCGGAGAGGGTGAGCGTGCCGCTTCCCCGCTTCTCGAGCGCGCCAGAGCCACTGATTCCACCGGCATGGCTCGACGCATCCACACGATTGAAGACGAGCGTGCCGTTGTTGACGATATCTCCGGCAAACGAGCCCGAGGTGCCCGCGTCATTGCCGATCTGCACCGTGCCGGAGAAAACCGTCAGCGTGGTGCCTGTGCCGCCGACATAGTTATTCCGGATCGCCGGCCGCGACGCGAAGCTCGCCAGCCGCGCCTGACTCTGGACCTCGCTGCCCACCTTGACCGACGCGATGTCGGTGGCTGTGAGGGCCGTGTTCCAGATCTGCCCGTCGGCCATGCTGCCGGAGTAGAGCGCGTCACTCGCCCAATTCGATTTCCCGATCAAGTTGCTCGATCGTGTCATCACGACCGGCATCGCCTGGCCGGTGACCGTGCCGATCACGACGCCGTTCTTGTAGATCGTCACCGTGCCGTTCGACGTCATCGTCACTGCAAAATGCTGCCAGACATTGGTCTCGATGACGTTGGGGATGACCACCGCCGTGGTCGCACGTTGGGCTTGGTCATACATGCTGAAGTTGAGATCGTTCGACGTACCGTTTCGACAGAGAAGAATGTTTCCGACCCCTGCCCCGGCCCCGAGATCGAAGAATCGGGCATAGTTGCCGTTCGAGGTCGGCTTGGCCCACACCGCGGCGCTGAAGCCGGCGGTGAGATTGTCGTAGCCGGTGCTCGGGAGCGAGAGAAAGTCGCTCGTGCCGTTGAAGGTCGTGGGGGCCGTGAATTGATTGTCGCCGGCGAGGGTGAGCTTTCCCGTGCCGGTCTTGGTGAGCGTGCCGCCGGAGCTGGCAAGCGGCGTGGCAAAGGAGACGTTCTGGGTGCCGGTGTCGATGAGGAAGGTCTGGAGGGGGGCCGTGCTGAAGCGGGCGGAATAGTCGGTGGCGTTGGCCGATGTGTACTGGAGCGTGCCACCGCTGAAGCTGATCGTGCCGGTGGTGCCGAGAGCCCCCGTGCTCCCCAGCGACAGGACGCCGCCGTCGATGGCCGTTCCACCGGTGTGGGTGTTGTTTCCCGTGAGCGCGAGCGTCCCCGCCCCCACCTTCCGCAGCGCGCCGCCGGAACTCGTCAGCGCCGCGGCGTAGGTGACGAACTGGCCGTTGGTGTCGATGCTGTAGGCCTGATTGGCGGCCGTGGAGAATCGCGCCGAATAGTCGGTGGTGTTGCTCGACGAATGCTGGAGCGTGCCGCCACCGAAGCTGATTGAGCCGGTCGCACCCAGAGCCCCGGCACTCCCCAGGGCGAGCGTGCCGCCGGCGATGGCCGTGCCGCCGGTGTAGGTGTTCGTGCCGGAGAGGGTCACGGTGCCGGACCCGGTCTTCGTCAGCGCGCCCGGGCCGGCGAGGATCGCCGACACGGAGCCACTTTGCAGGGCGTAGCCCGAGCCTGTCAGAACGCCGGTCGTGCTCGTGATCGAACCGGTCACCAGCGAGACCGCGCCGACGGTGTCGGAAGAGGTGCCGAGGGCGAGCGTGCCGCCGTTGACCGCAATGGCACCGCTGTCGGGTAGGACGTTGTTGGCACCGGTGGCGAGTGTGCCGCCGGTGATCGTCGTGCCGCCGGTGTAGGTGTTGGCGCCGGACAGGGTGAGCGTGCCGGACCCGGACTTTGCAAGGGCGCCCCCGGAGCTCGTCAGCGCCGCGGCGTAGGTGACGTTCTGGCCATTGGTGTCGACGCTGTAGGCCTGATTGGCGGCCGTGGAGAACCGCGCCGAATAATCGGTGGTGTTGCTCGCCGAATGCTGGAGCGTGCCGCCGCCGAAGCTGATCGTGCCGCTGGTGCCGAGGGCCCCGGCACTCCCCAGCGTGAGCGTGCCGCCGGTGATCGTCGTGCCGCTGGTGTAGGTGTTGGCGCCGGAGAGGGTGAGGGTGCCGGTGCCGACCTTCGCCAAGGCCAAAGCGCCGCTGATGATCCCCGAGAACGAACCGCTGGCATCGCTGTTGCCGACTTGGAGCGTGGGGGCATTCCGAATCGTCCCGCTTCCCGACAGGCCTTTGACAATGAGGCCGTATCCGCCGCCGTCGAGTTGGCCGTTGACGACGAGGTTTCCCTTGCCCGGTCCCGAAGGAATGGCATTGGCCGCTCCCTGCCGGAGCGTGGGATTGGCCGTAGAGCCGGAGCTGTTGCCCCCCTGGACGGTCGTGTCTCCTTGGTAGTCGTTTGCCGGGTTGTTGAGCTCGACAACCGACCCCCGGCGATTGTTGGGGGCGGTGTTGTCGATCACGAGCCCGCCAGGGCCGGTCACCTTGCCGGTGATGAACAGCGTCTTGTCGGTCCAGTTGGTGGTGATGTTGCTCGTGGCATTGAGCGTGATCGTGCCGCTGATCGTGCTCGACACCACTCCCCCGACACTCGCCCCCATGATCGCGCCGTTCCAGGGGCCGCCGTTGGTGGGAGTCGGCCCACCGGAATACTGGCCGTAGCTCATGCCGTTGAGGATGATGGCGTTGGCAATATTCAACCCGGCGGTATTGAGATGGAGGCTCGCCCCGGCGGCGATGTTGATCGTGCCAGACCCGAGCGAGGTCGACGTCCCGTTCGGGCTGATCGAGTCGCCACCGACGCCGCCGTTGTTCTGGCCGATGGCGACGAAGCCCCCGGAGATGCGCGTACCGCCGGAATAGGTGTTGGCCGCGATCAGCGTAAGGCCGCCGGAGCCGGTCTTCGTCAGGCTCCCCGCCCCGCTGATCGTGCCGGCGAACGTCGTACTCGTGTTGGCGGTGCCGACGGTGAGCGTCGAGGCGGCGTTGTTGAATGTCACCGTGGCGGTGCCGTTGTTGGCAAGCGAGCCGAACGTGGCGCCGATCGTGCCCGTGGCGAACGCGAGTGCCGCCGTTCCCGCGGCACCGTTGCCGAGAGTCACCGCGCCAGCCACCGCGCCGTTGACGTCGACGGTCAGCGTGACGCCCTGATTGACGACGATCGAATCGCCCGCCGTGGGCGCGCCGTTGACACCGGAGCCGGTCTTGATCTGGCTCCACGCCGTGTTCGACGAGATCACGATCGCGGAATCGTGGAAGGCCTTGGTCGCCACCGCGCCAGAGGCAAGGCCAGTGGCCCGGACCTCGAGGCTCGAATTGGCATACTCGCTGCCGACGAACCAGTCGGTCTTGATCTTTCCGTCGGCGATGCCGTCACGATCAGGGGCCACGCGGACGCCGGTCTCGTCGACGTAGGCGGCGAAGCCCCCCAGGCCGTCGGTCACCTTCCAGGGGAGATTCCCCGGAGCGTTGTCGGCGAAGCCGTCGGTGCGGACAACCTGAAACTGGATCGTCTCACCGACCCGGAAATCGGCCCCGGGATTGCCGTCGGAAAAGGTCGTGAACAGCGCCGTGCTGCCGGGGGCATAGTCGAACCGATCGGTGGCGATGTCGGCGGCCAGCAGCGCGCGCGGTTCGAGTCGGGCGAGGCCGTCGAGCCGCACGAGCCCCGAGCGCCGCATCTCGCGCCGGCTGCGGCGCTGGGCGCGGAGCAAGGCTCGCTCCCGGAAGCGGCGCCAGACGAGCGTGGCATGGATCCGTGCCCACCAACGGCGAGTCCAATTCGACTTCATGGCAAACCATCTCCCTGGAGCAGCCCTGAAAAGTCTGGAGCGATTACGCTCGAGTCGTCATCGCGGACCGGGCGGCCGATGCCCTCCGCGCGTCACTCCCCTCAAAGGAGGCGGTTGTCGATGTCGTCTTGACGATGTTACGGCCTCTCTACGACTGGTCAAAGGAATTGGCCCACAAACGGACCGAAAGTTGCCGTGCCTTGGACGAAGCGGGCAGATTCCGGGACGAACCGGCGCGCCCCCCCCCAACCGAACCCCCTTGGTGGGTGGAATGTGGAGTGCCCGTTCCGAGCGTCTCCCCGCCGGCTCCCCCGCCTCCCCCCGGCGCCCGGTTGAGGATTCCCGCCGCCGGCCCCAAGATGGTTTGAGACCCCCGACATCCGCCGGCCCTCCGAACCATCCGCCATGCCCGCCCTGACGACCCACCTCACGATCATCCGTCACGCCTGGGCCGAGGATCCGGGGCCGGGGGTCGACGACTTCCACCGCCGCCTGACGAAGCCGGGGCGGAAGCGGTTCGAGAAGTTCGTCCGCCGTCTGGAGAAGGTGGGGCTGGGGTTCGACCTGATCGCCACCAGCCCCCTGATCCGCTGTCGGGAGACCGCCGAGACCCTCGCGGCCGAGCTCGGCGCGGGAACGCCGATCGCGATCGTCGATGCCCTCGCGCCGGGTTCGGACTGGCAGTCGCTCGTCGAATGGACGATCAGCCAGGATGCCGCGCGCGTGGCCTGGGTGGGGCATGCCCCCTGTGTCGGTCGCCTCGCCGCGCTCACCATCGGCGACGGCAGTGCAGCGATCCGGATGACAAAGGGGGCCGTGGCATCGATCCGGCTCGACGACGGCATCGGCCATCCGGGCGAGCTCGAATGGCTGGCCACCGCCGCACTGCTGGAAAGCTGACGCCTGGAAGGCCACATCGGCCCAGCAAGGAGGGGCCCCGGCCGCGGGAAAAAGTGCCGGCAGGGCTTCCGGCGGCGGGTGGTAGAATCGGCGGAGTCTTCCCCCTTTCCCGAGGAATCGGCCCATGCGGTGCCCCTGCCCCGAGCCCTTCCGACGCCGTGCCGCTCCAGCCGGTCTCGTCTCGCTCCTCGGGCTGGCCTGCTGGGCAAGCGCCGGATGCTCGTCGCCGAGCCGTGGTCCCGAGACCGACATCGTTGAAGTGGAGCGGATCGAGGTGCTTCCCACCGAGACGTTGACCCCCGGGGCTTCAGGGGAATCGGAAGGTTCCCCGCCAACCGTCGACGAGAGGCCTGCAGACCGAGCGACCAAGGCCGGGCCCCCTGCGGTCGATGCCGGTGAGGCGACGCCCGCGCCTGTGGAGGAAGTCCCAGCCGCCCCGGCGGCCAACTGACAGCCCTCCCCGCCCCCATCCCGGCGGCGTCCGTGGTCGTCTGCCGCCCTCTTCCCGTCATCCACTCCCCTCCCCCGTTCCCGATCCGACCATGAAAGACCGATCCAACTGGCTCCCGCTCTCCCAGGCCCGGGCCCCGTTCTGGGCCGGCGTCGACCTCGGTGGCACGAACATCAAAGTCGGCCTCGTCGACGACGATGGCCGCACCGTCGCCTTCCACACCGAGAAAACACTCGTTGAGCGGGGGCCGGAGGATGTCTGCCGGCGGATGGGAGAGGGCGTGCGCACGGTCGCGGAGCTTGCCGGCGTGGCCCTCTCCGACATTCCGCGGGCCGGTCTCGGCACCCCCGGTCCGCAGGATCTGAAGGCCGGCTTCATCATCCGTGCCGGCAACCTCCCCGGCTTCGACGGCTTCAACATCCGCGACCGGGTCGCGCACCACAGCGGGCTGCCGGTGACATTTGCCAACGACGCCACCGCGGCAGGATTCGGCGAGCATTGGATCGGTGCTGCCAAGCAACTCGAGAGCTTGGTGCTCCTCACGCTCGGCACCGGTGTCGGCGGCTCGATCGTGATCGGTGAGACGACGATCGACGGCGCCAACAGCCATGCCTCCGAGTGCGGCCACATCCTCGTCGATCCGGCACCGACGGCCCGGATGTGCCCCTGCGGCAAGCCGGGCCACCTCGAGGCCTACGCCAGCGCCAAGTCTTTGATGGCCATGGCGAGGGAGCGGATCGCGGCCGGCACGGCGCCCGGCTTGGCGGAGGCCGTGACCGGGAAAGCCGAGCTGACGCCGGAGCTCGTCTGGGCCATGGCCAAGAACGGCGATGCCGCGTCGCTCGAGCTGATCGACACGGTGGCCCGCTGGCTCGGCATCGGGATCACGACCATCCTCCACACCCTCGACCCAGCGATCGTTCTCCTCGGTGGCGCCATGACCTTCGGTGGCGAGGTCGATCGGGTCGGCCACGCCTTCCTGGAGCGGATCCGCGCCGAGGTCCGGGAGCGGGCCTTCCCCCTCCTTGCCGAGCGGACGCCGATCCGTTTTGCCACCCTCGGCGGCGACGCCGGCTATGTCGGCGTTGCCGGCATGGCCCGCGCCGAGCACCTCCGCCTCCATCCCTCCGACGCCTGACGATCCCCCCGGCTACAATTCCCCCATGCCCATCGACTGCAAGCACATCCGCAACTTCTCGATCATCGCCCACATCGACCACGGCAAGAGCACGCTCGCCGATCGGCTCCTCGAATGGACCGGGACGGTCGAAAAGCGGCAGCTCAAGGAGCAAATGCTCGACGACATGGAGCTCGAGCGGCAGCGGGGGATCACGATCAAGGCCCGTGCCGTTCGCATGGAATACCGCCACCAGGGGGAGCTCTACGAGCTCAACCTCATCGACACCCCGGGCCACGTCGACTTCCACTACGAGGTCTCGCGGAGCCTGGCCTGCTGCGAGGGGGCCGTGCTCCTCGTCGATGCCTTCCAGGGGGTGGAAGCGCAGACGGTGGCCAATGCCTACGCCGCGACCAACCAAAATCTCGCGATCGTGCCGGTGATCAACAAGGTCGATCTCGTCCACGCCCGCGTCGATGATGTCCTCGCCGAGATGGAGCAGAGCCTGTCGATCGACCCGACCGAGGTCATCAAGGCGAGTGCCAAGGCGGGCATCGGCATCGATGAGCTGCTCGGGGCGATCGTCGAGCGGGTGCCGCCGCCGGCGGGGGATCCCACCGCGGTCCTCCGCGCGATGATCTTCGACAGTCACTACGACAGCTACCGTGGCGCCATCACCTATGTGCGGATCGTCGACGGCACGATCAAGAAGGGGCAGAAGATCCGCTTCCTCGAGACCGCCTCGACCCACGAAGTCCTCGAAATCGGCCAGTTCGTGCCGCAGCGCCGCGCCTGCGAGGAGCTCGCCGCCGGTCAGGTGGGCTACCTCGTCTGCAACATCAAGGATGTCAAGCAGGTCCACATCGGCGACACGGTGACGATCCCGGGCGACGACGGCGCCAAGGCGATGCCGGGCTACAAGCCGCCGCAGCGGATGGTCTACTGCGGCCTCTATCCCTCCGAGGGGGAAAACTTCGAGGAACTGCGCGACGCCCTCGAGAAGCTGTCGATCAACGATCCCTCGTTCGAGTTCTCACCCGAATCGAGCGAGGCGCTCGGCTTCGGCTTCCGCTGCGGATTTCTCGGCCTCCTCCACATGGAGATCATCCAGCAGCGGCTCGAGAAGGAGGACGATCTCGACCTCGTCCAGACGGCGCCGAACGTCACCTACCAGATTCTCAAATCCGACGGCACGACGATCGAGATCACCAACCCACAGGATGTCCCCGAGACGGGGCAGATCGAGGAATTCCGGCAGCCGATCGTGCGGACGAACTTCCTCACCCCGGTCGAGCACATCGGCCCGATCATGCAGCTGTGCACCGACCGCCGCGGCATCTACCTCAAGACCGAATACCTCTCGCCGACCCGGGCGATGCTGACGTTCGATCTGCCGCTCGCGGAGGTGATCTACGATCTCCACGACAGGCTCAAGAGCGTGACGCGCGGCTACGGCACGATGGACTACGAGCTGATCGGCTACTTCCCCGCGGATCTCGTCCGCCTCGACATTCTCGTCGGCGGCAAGCAGGTCGACGCCCTCTCGATCATCTGCGACCGGCGCGATGCCGACCGCCGCGGCCGGTCGATCGTGAAGAAGCTCCGCGGCGAGATCGACCGCCACATGTTCGAGATCGCCATCCAGGCCGCCATCGGCACGAAGGTGATCGCCCGCGAAACGATCTCCGCGATGCGGAAGAACGTCACGGCGAAGTGCTACGGCGGCGACATCTCCCGCAAGAAGAAGCTGTGGGCGAAGCAGAAGGAGGGGAAGAAGCGGATGAAGAGCATCGGCTCGGTCGACATCCCCCAAAAGGCCTTCATGGCGGTCCTCGAGACCGGCGCCGACCGTCAGCAGCAGTGAGACGTTTCGTCCGCCACGGTTTTACGTTCCCCGCCCGACGCCCGTTCCTTCCGGAGGTTTTTCCCGTGCGTCTTCCGCTCCCGGCCCTCGTCCTCGGCTTGCTTGCCCTCCTCGCCCCCCGCCCGGCCCGGGCCTGGCAGGATCCCGACTGGGACAAGGACTACGTTCTCTCCGCCACGAGCACGGCCCGGGCCGAAGGGGTCGCCGCCGGTTCGACGCGGCTGCTCGTCCACTCGAGCACCGGCGTCTTCCCCGGCACCGTCCGCCGTGTCTGGATCCACCTTCCTGCCGAGTCGATCCTGAAGGGTGTCGGCGACGAGGGGCTGGCGGTGATGGTGTTCCAGGATGGCCACGCCTACGTCGACGAGCAGGGGCAGTTCCGGGCCCCGATCGTCCTCGACAATCTCGTCCATGCCGGGAAGATCCCCCCGCTGGCGGCGATCTTCGTCGATCCGGGGCACGAGGGGGCCGACGTCCCGGGGGAGAAGCCGGGCTGGCAGCCGGCCGCCAACAATCGCAGCTTCGAGTACGACACCGTCTCACCGCGCTACGCCGAGTTTCTCGAGTGCGAGATCCTCCCCCTGGCGGCGAAAGACGAGCGACTGAAGGCCGCCGGCCGCCGGCTCACGACCGATCCGGCGATGCGAGGAATCTGCGGGATCTCCTCGGGGGGGATCTGTGCCTTCACCGTCGCCTTCGAGCGGCCCGATCTCTTCCGCAGGGTGCTCTCGCATGTCGGCAGCTTCACCGACATCCGCGGCGGCGACCATTATCCGTCGCTGGTGCGGCAGACGAAGGAGAGCCCGAAGCCGATCCGTGTGTACCTGCAGGCCGGCGAGCACGACCTCGACAACCGGCATGGCCACTGGTGGCTCTCGAACTTGAGCATGGACAAGGCCCTCGCGTTCGCCGGCTACGACCACAAGCTCGTCGGCGGCATCGGCGGCCACAACGGCAAGCATGGCGGCGCGATCCTCCCGGAGAGCCTCGAGTGGCTCATGAGCGGGTGGAACGGGGCGGAGTGAGAGGGGCTCACGGTTCCCGTGGTGGCGGGCGGTGGCATGGCCGGACCACGGAACCGTCGCGGTCTCTTCGGACGGCTCCAGTCCGCGCGGAGGCGAAGGGAGCGGCTCCCACCTGGGTGTCGAGTTAACTCGACACCCACCCCACTGTCGAGCAAACTCGACACTTCCCGACAGAGCCCTGTGAGTGGAGCCTACCGGCGCAGACGGCGCCGGTTTTCGAGGCAGGCAAGCGCCCCCAAGAGGAGCGACAGCCCGCCGCCGAGCGACGCTGGGTCGATCTCTGGGACGGTGCTTTCCACGGCCCCGGTATTCCGCAAGCCGGCAGTGGTGCGAGCCTGGCCGAAGACATCGAGCGTGATGACGCTGCCGTCGATCGGATTGAGGAGGACGTTCGCGCCATTGGCATCGGGCACGACCCCGACGAGGACGCCATTCCACAGCGGCACACTCGCCAGCGGAAACGGAAGCGTCTCTTCGATGAGCGGGCTCACCGAGATCGTGTCGACCGGAAGCCCCGGCGCTCCGGTGATGAGCGCGGGCTGGCTGAAGAGCGTCGGCAGCAGGCTCGCGGTCTGGGCGGGGGTGGGGCGAACCCACGACCAGGCATCAGCCGTGAGAACGCCGCCGGCGCTCTTTTGGTAGCCGATCTGCCCGCTGAAGCCATCAGCGTCGTAGGTTGTCACCATCACGGCCGACGAACGCAGCGCGATCGTTCCCCCCGCGGCGTCGAGCGGCACGCCGTTGGCGGCCGAGGGAGGAGATCCGGACAGCGACACGAGATCGGCGATGATCGTACTGGCGGTGGCGTTGATCGTGCCACTGGCCCCGGCGAGGAACCGATTGTCGTCGAAGCGGTCATTGCCGCCGCCATTCAGGGGGCCAGCCAGGAACGCAACGCTGTTGACGAAGTTCACCGTCCCGGTCGCGACCAAGCTCCCGCCGACCACCGTCACGCCCCCCGAGCCGTCGAGGACCGAACTGACGACATTCGCGGTGCCGCCGGCGAGGACGATGGCCGGGCCGCTGTTTGAATCCCGGATCGTGCTCGACGAGAGATTGATCGTCGCGTCGCTCCCGGCCACGATGCCCCCGGGAAGCGACGTGAGGCCGGAGGCCTTGTCGATCACCACCCGATCGAGGTTCAGCGTGGCGCCGGTGAGGGCCTCGAATCCGGGCGTGATGTTCCTGCCGCTGAAGTCGAAGTTGACCGAGTTCACGATTCCCGCGGTCGTGACGTCGAGCCGGGCACCGGCCTCGACGAGGGCGAAGCGGTTGAGGCCATCGGCATTGAGGCCGGAGATCGACACGGTGATGGCGCTGTTGTCCAGGCCGAAGGTGCCGATCTTCGCAAACGAGAACGACGGAGTCACCGGGGTGTCCCCGGAGACGAATGCGTCGGGATTGTATTTCGTGATCGTCTGGCCACCACTGGTGACGAATGTCGGATTGCCGACGAGCTTGGCACCATTCCCCTGTATCGTCACCGAGCGCGTGAACTGGGCGAGATCGAGGGCGGTATCGATCGCGGTCGCACCATCGACGTCGATGAGGAGGTTGGGGGCGATCGAGATCACGTTGCCGGTGGCGGACGAGGTGTTGGACTGGATGATCGCCCACGCGAGCGTGCCGACAGTCGTTGCCGAGCCCCACGAGGTGCCGGTGACGGAGAACGTCTCGGCACGCGCGGCCCCGGCCATCGGCCCGGCCGCGGAGAGGAGGGACAGCACGACGGCGGAAGCGGGGGCGAGGCGGCGCAGAGTGGCGGCGGCGAAACGCATGGGCAGGTTGATTCCAGGAGGAGGCGGGGAGCCGGAAGGCCGTGATCGACAGAGCGTGGACCTCATCTGCACTGTTTAGCCGATGGCCCCGCCGGCGCGATATCCGTTTTGCGAAGCGCCCTCTGTGCCCGCCGTGGAAGACGTCCCGCGGCTGCGGAGAAGCGTCTCCGACGGGAGCTCGCCGTAGCGCCGCTGATACTCCCCGGCGAAGCGGCCGAGGTGGTTGATGCCTGCCTCGAGGACGACGGCGGTCACGTTCGAACCGGCCGGCGCCGCTTCCAGCAGTCGGCGGGCAAGATCGAGTCGCATCGCCCGCAGACAGGCCATCGGCGGAGCGCCGACATGGCTTGCAAACGCCTGCTCTACGGCGCGGACGGAGACCCCGGCGCGTGCGGCCAGATCCCCCATCGACACCGGCTCGGCCCGGTGCCTGCGGAGCCAATCGAGGAGATCCTCGACGACGACCCGTTCGCACGGTGGCTCATCCCCCGGCGGCGGCGCCTCACCGAAGAGGTATTCGCCGATTCTTCCCATCAACGCGGCTTCGGCCAGCGGAACGCCGGGGGTGAAAGGAGCCGGCAGCCCGCCCCGGCACGGAGCGGCCTGGTCATGGAGCCGAGCCAGCCGGAGCGATCCGCGGACGACCCTCCCTCCACTCCTGCCGGTAAGCACCCGGCCGGCAATGGCGGGAGCCGCCGTCCGGTGGCGTTGAAACCATTCGTCCAGCACCCCATCCGGAAGATCGACGACGAGACAGCGCGACGGGGAGGCAACGAAGCGCATCGACCGGGCCGGACGCACGAACACCGCCTCACCGGGAGACGTCGACAGTGGCCGGCCGTCGATGACCATGTCGATGCCCCCCGACAGCGGCACCATCACCTGAAACTGGCAGCCGATCCCCTCCATCCGGGCCTCGATCCGGGCGGAGCAGTCGACGAACGTCACCGGCAGCCTCGCCCCCTCGACCCGGTTGAGGCGGAGGCGGTAGCGGTCCCGGCCGATGACGTCGCTGGCGTGTTTCCCCCATGCCCGCCCCGTGACCGCCCGGACGACATCGAGATCGGTCGAGTCGAGGAGCGGATGCGAGGCGAGAAGCGGCGGTGCTGCGGCTGGCATGATGGCGGAAATCCCTGACCTGTCCGGCCAGCCCGCGGGAGTGAATCATGGTCGCTCTTTATGATACGCCATGCCGCGGCCGCGGCTCGATGCGGCATGGCCTACAACGCGGCTCCGGCCATCGGCCCGGCCGCGGAGAGGAGGGCCAGCGCGACGGCGGCAGCTGGGGCCGGGCGGCCCAGAGAACGTGGGGCGATAGGCATGGGCGCTTGGCTCCGGGGAATCGACATGGCCGGACTGCCGCGATCGGCACGCCCCAAGGATCATCCATTCCGGAGAGCCGATCCCTTCGCCACCGGGATAGACGGATTCCGATGGGTCGCCGTCAGCGTACCGTCGGAATGAACTGCAGCCCCTGCCCCGTCACCGGAAACTCCCCGGCAGCCTTCGAGGGCGTCGGCTCGTTCGAGAGGGGCAGTTCCTCGACCGTCTGCACGACCGTCTGCGAGAGCGCGCCCTCCTCCGGGCCCCCCTCGTAAGTGCGCGTCACCGTCGCCGTCTTCTTCTCCAGCTCCAGCTGATAGAGCCGCATCATCGTCATGTAGAAGTGGGCGAAGCCGTCGAGGCCGTCATCCATGACCCAGACATACGTTTCGTCATAGTTGCCGCAGTATCGGGCATCGCGGGGGACATCCCGTTTGCAACCGACGTGAAACCATCCGCGCGGGATCGCCACGCAAAGATCCTCCTCGCCGAGCGCCTCCCGAAGCCGCTGCTGGCAGCTGTCCTCGTACTGGAGATTCGAGTTGAGCAGCACCTGAAAGGCGCAGCGCATCAGGGCCAGCTTCTCGGAGTTCTGCAGGGGAGAGAGCGACCACTGCTCCGACACCGTCCGGCCGGCCGTGAACAGACCGAAGGGGAAGATGTCGGTGATGTTGCCGGTGCCGCCGCCATTGTCGCTCACCTGGACGACGCCACCGCTGATCACCACCGGATTGGGGACCCCGGCAGGGTTGCGAACCATCATCGCCAGGTTGTCGAGCATGTGCTTGAACCGCAGATCCGACATCGACCGCTGCGTGAGGGCGGTGCTGCGCTTGAGTTGGAGGTGCGTGCACCCCGGTGCGGCAAGCGCGGCCAAGCAGGTGATGAGGATGATGGTGCGGTTCATTCCCAGGCACTCAGGAACCTGGCAATCCCGGTCGATCGGCGTCCACGCCAGCCCCGGACAAACCCGGACAAACGCTGTCGGCGAGCGCTGGAGGCTGTATCGACTTTTCCGGCTGGGGCACTTGAATCGATTGGAGCCACCGCGCGGGTGGCGGGTTTTCCTCTCGCCACGGATGATGCCCGCATCCGCAGGTCGAGGCTCGCGCCGCTCTGGTCGGTGTGACCGGGCCTTCCGACGCCTGGCGATCCCTCCCTTTTTGTCGGCAGCACGTGCCGAAAAAAGGCGTTTTCAGGCTTCGATTCTCCACTGGACAGGGTGAAATCAGCGGACTTCAATGGGGCCATGACCGCAAAGCAATTCGCAAACGTCCGGCGGCACCGATGACGTGATGCGACTGGTCGACTGCCTCGAACGGGCCGATGTGCGGTGGTGTGCGATCTGCGGCGTCGCCGTGAACCATTGGGCCCAGCAGCAGATGGTCACGCAGGACGTCGATTTCGTCGTGGCACTCGATGACGTCGACCGCTCGGTCGGATTGCTCGAACAGGCCGGCTTCAAGAGCGAGCGGCTTCCCTGGTCGGTGAATCTCAAGGGCCGATCAGCTGTCTCGGTTCAACTGTCGACCGAGGAGTTTTACCGCGATTTTCCGAACCGCGCGGTGCCTGCAGACGTGCAGGGGATTCTCCTCCGGGTGGCTTGCCTGGCCGACACGCTGGCCGGAAAAATAAAGGCCTGGGGCGAACCGACGCGGCGGCAGAGCAAGCAGGCGAAGGACTTCACCGACATCGTCCGGCTGGTCGAGGCCCATCCGCACCTGTGGGACACCCTCACGCCGAACCTCAAGGCACTCGTCAACACCCCCGCCTGAAGCCGACCGGCAGAAAAAGCGGAGCGTAGCGTTTCCGACGGTACGGCTGCGTGGCCCGGCGGAGGTCGGCCCGATCATCTCCGCCGGTCCCGCGGAGATTCGCAGAAACCTGCCACCGCCGGTTGCCCCGATTCGACGTGACGACGAGCCCGTCGGAGGGCTTCCCGAAGTGGGCCTTCACGCCGACCTCCCTCCCGTCGAACAGCGTTTCAGAAGTGCGGGAATGCTTCTCGACGCCGCTCCAGCTGCCGATGCCGAGCGCGCGGTGTCGCTCGCATCCGCCCGGTATCGGTGAGGGGAGGATCAGGGCCGACCCGGGGGCGGCGATCGGAGAACCTCGTTGATACGCTTGATCAGACCCCGGAAGTCGTAGCCGGCTCCGGGGTCGGTGGGGGTCGCGGGAATCACGATCCATTGATCGCCGCCGTGACAGGTTTTTTCGGACCATTCCTGGAATCGTGGCGACTGCAGCTTGTTCATCGCTTGGAAAAGGCGATCGTTTTCCCAAGCATGAATCCGCGTCATCCCAGCAGCGGACTGACTCCGCGGCATGGCCACGATCTCGAAGCTCCCTGTGGAAGGCCCTCGCCGAGGGCCGGTCGAGTCGGCGATTCTGGGGCCAAGGAGAGCGAAAAATCGGTAGCCGGTTCCAGCGGGGGCCTCGACAGCGGCACGTGAAGCCGAGAAATTGAAGAGCCCTTCGGCCTGCGATCCGGGACCCGGTGTTTCGGTGGAAGGCTGGCTCGAGCACCCCCAGAGAACTGCGGAGTCTCCCTCCGCATCCCTGCCATGGACCCCACGATCCGCCTCGACCGCCGCAGCCTTCTCGCCGGCCTGGTGCTAGCGCTCACCGCCCGGGCAGCCGCCGCCAAAGATCCCGATCCCAACACGCTCTTCAACGACGGCGTCAATCTCCTCTTCGCCGGCAAGCCGAAGGAGTCGGCCGAGGCCTTCGATGCGCTCGTCAAGCTCCGCCCGCAGATCGAGCCGGAGCTGTGGCAGCGGGGATTGGCCCTCTACTACGCTGACCGGTTCGCCGATGGCGTGGCCCAGTTCGAACGCCACAAGGAAGTCAACCCGGCCGACGTCGAGAACGTCACCTGGCACTTCGCGTGTCTGGCGCGCGACAAAGACGTCGACACGGCACGAAAGCAACTCCTCCCGGTCGGCAACGACGCCCGCGTGCCGATGAAGGAGGTCCTCGACCTCTATCGCGGCCAGGGGAGCGTCGAGAAGGTCTTGGCTGCCGCCGACGCCGGCCCCGAGACAGCGCGCCGCAACCAGCGCTGCTTCGCCCACCTCTACCTCGGGCTCCTCGCCGAGGCCGAGGGAAATGCCGCCGAGGCCGAGAAGCAGATGGCTCTCGCCGCCGGGAAATACCGGATGGACCACTTCATGGGGAAGATCGCCCAGCTCCACTGCCAGCTCCGCGGCTGGAAGCCGGCCGAGTGACGCCCGCTCACGGACGTTCAGCCACGTCGCCGCGGCGGGCCATCCATTCGAGCAACACGGCCTGAAGCACGCCGGCCAGGACCGATGCCACCGCCACGCCGATGAACACGCCCCACACCCCCTGCCCTCGCCCCGGCCCCTCCCCGAGCGCGAGCCACCAGCAGAGCGGCACCATCACGATCGCGTAGGACGCGACATGGATCGCCGTCGGTGCCCAGACCACCTCCCGGGCCCGCAGCGCCATCGAGGCCACCCCCTGGAGGCCGTCAAAGAGGGTGACCATCGCGCCGGCGGCGAGGAGCCGGGAAAGCAACGGTGCCAGCCGCGCGCCATCCGGCTGCCCCTCGGCATTGAGCCCGCTGACGGCCAGCCACCCGCGCGCTCCCCACACCGCCACCGCCATCACCGCGCCGACGACCAAGGCGGCGACGAGCCCGAGGCGCGAGGCGTCTGCCACCCCCTGCCGGTCGCCCCGGCCGAAGCGCTCGGCGACGCGAACACTCGTGGCACTCCCCAGCCCGACGTAGACCATGAACACCGAGCCCATCATCTGCACCGTCAGGCCCCACAACGCCCCGGCATCGATGCTGACGAGCGTGGCGATCACGTGGGTCAGATTGAAGCTCCCCCACTCGGCAACGTTGGCGAGCCCCGCCCCCAGGCCGACGCCGTTTTGTCGGGCGAACTCCCCCGGCGTCGGGCTCCCCCCCCAGACCAGCGCCGGCGTGGTCCGTGCCACGACAACGAGCGCGACCAGCGCCATCCCGTAGCGCGACAGCGTCGTCGCCCAGGCGACCCCGGCGGCGCCGTACTCCGGCACGAGCGTCAGATCGAGGAACAGGTTCGCCACCACGGCAACGGTGCCGATCGCCGTCACCACCAGCGGCCGCCGGAGGGCCTCGAGATACGAGGCGCTGGCACTGAAGAGCATATGGGCCGGAAGCCCGTAGGCGAGGATCCGGGTGCAGCGGGCGGTGGGGGTGGTGAAGGCGTTGTCGAACCCGAGCCAAGCCAGGAGCGGCCCGGCCACGAGGGCGCAGACCGCCGCCGACGCGAGCCCGTAGAGGAGCGCCACGACGAGCCCGCGGCGCACGATCCGGCCGGTCTCGAGCTCGCGCCCCGCCCCCGTCAATTCGGCGGTGATCACCTGCACGCCGACCACGAGCCCCAGCCCGAAGCCCATCGCCACCCCCACCGGGAGGAAGGCGTTGAGGACATACGGCAGTTGCCCGGGGGCGTGGCGGGCGAGGACGACCGCATCGGTCAGCCCCATGAGCATGAAGCTCATCCGTGACAGCGCCACCGGCGTGGCGAGGCGGGCCAGATCGAGGGCGTCACGGCGGTTGAGATACGAGGGGAGCATGGCGGTCTCGGCGGAAGCCACCGCCACCGCGGCCAGCACCCGGGCGACGATGGCTCGTCGACCTACCGGCCGATCTTGTGGAGCTTCGTGTTGCTGCGGACGTAGAGGGCGCCGTCGGCGGCGGCCGGGCTGCAGAGGATCTCGTCGCCGAGATCGAGCGTGGCCACCACCTTCCCCTCCTTCTCCCCCAGCTCCACCACCCGCACGAGCCCCGCCTCGTTGACCGCCCACAGGTGCTTGCCGTCGGTGACCGGGGTGCCGCTGTAAGGCCCCTCGATCCGCAGCTGCCAGCGACGCTTGCCGGTGGCCCGGTCGCCCGCCGTCAGGACCCCGGCGCCGTTGATCGTGTAGAGGGCATCCCCGGCCACGACGCAACTGGCCGTCGCCGGCGAGAGCGTGTTCTCACGCCACGCCTGCGTCGGCTGCTTCGCCGGATCGGCCGGATCGAGCGTGAGCGCGGTAATCCCGTTGCTCGGCACGTAGAGGACGCCGTCGGAAAGCGCGCTCGAGGAGACCGTGTCGGCCCCGTCGGTGTAGCTCCAGGCGGTCGAGCCGTCGGTGGCGCGGATCGCCTCGATGCCGGTTTTCGATTGGAGCGCCACCAGCCCCGGTGCGAGGATCACCGGTGAGGTCCAGTTGGCCCCCTTGGGGCGGTCGAGGCGCCACCGGTTCACGCCGGTCGCCGCGTCGATCCCGAGCGAATACGACTCGCTGTCGTTTTCCACCGGCACGATCACCGTGTCGGCCGTGACGAGGAGCGAGCTGGCCATCCCCAGGCTGTTGCTGACGTTGGGATAGTCGTAGGTGATTCCCCGCAGCCACTGGAGATTGCCATCGAGATCGAAGCAGACGAGATCGTTGGAGGAGAAGATCGCGTAGACGTGCTTGCCGTCGCTGCACGGCGTCGGCGCGGCGACGCTCGTCTTCGAATGGCACATCGTCCGTCCCGTCGCCCACACCTGCCGGTCCCAGAGGATCTTCCCCGTCGAGGTCGAGAGGCAGACCAGATGGAGCCGATCCTGCGTCGGCCCGTCGCTGGTCGTCACAAAAGCCCGGTCGCCGACGACGAGGACACCGGAGAGCCCACGGCCGGGCAGGTCGGCCGACCAGCGGACATCGGCGGCGGAAAGCTCCACCGGCAGCGAACCTTCCTTGACGCGGCTGGCCCCACCCGGACCGCGGAACTCCAGCCAGTCTTCCGAGCGGGCCGGGAGGGCTGCGGTGAGGAGGGCGGTCGCGATCAGGAGCGCTGGCAGGCGGGGCATGGACACGGTTCTCCGGGCTGTGGGTCGATCGATCGGATTCGAGAGGCAGTCGGGGCGGGATTCACGGCGCTGCGGAGGCAGGGCTACCGACCGGATGGATGGCTGTCCCGACCTCGTCACAGACCCGCAGTTGGAACTCCCATTCGGTCGTCCACGGCCGGCGCTGCTCGTCCTGGCAGACCTTGATGAGGATCGTATTGGGCCCCTTGCGGAGCGTCACCGGCATCCGGTACTGGTCGATCTCCATGCCGCGGTGGTATTCCTCGCGCTCGAAGACCGGGCTGCCATTGAGCCAGATCTTCCAGGCGTTTTTCGTGCCGAGCCGGATTTCGGCCGGGCGATCCTCCGCCGAGACAAACTCGGTGACGGCATAGGCGATCACCCCCTTGAGCCCCTCCTTACTCTCGCTGTCGGCGGGCTTCGCATCGGCGGGGGGCGGCGGAGGCGGATAGGAGAGATTGACGTTCACGACGCCGTACTCGTCGCCGGTCTCCACCGGCTGCCACGACACCTTCCCCGCCTTGCCGTCGAGCGCGGCCGAGAGGTCGAGCTTCTCCTCGGGCGGATAGACGGTGGCGAACCCCTTCCCCTCGGTGTTGTCAAACGGGCCGACGATCTGCCAGCCGCGGAGAAACCCGAAGTGGCCCGTCAGGTCGACCGTGCCGCCGAGCTCGCGGATCGTGGTCGCCAGGGCCTGGATCTGCTCGACATTCCGCGAGGCCGAGAAGGCCTTTTGGTAGGCGGCGAGGGCCTCCTCCTTCTTCTCCCCGGCTTTCAGGGCATCGGCCCGAGCGATGACCTTCGCCACCGCATCGCGCCGCAGTTCGACGCTCGGATCCTCCACCATTCCGTCGAGGAGCTTATCGGCCCGGGCCGCGTCGGCCCCGCGGACGAGATCAAAGGCGAGCCGCCGGGCGCGCGGATCGTGCTTCGTGTCGGCGAGGAAGCGGACGAGACTGTCGACGGGGAGCTTGGCGCTTCCCCCGGCCTTCGTGACGACCGCATCGATCGCCGACCGCAACCAGTTGGCCGCGATCGGGTTGGCCCCGTCCATCCCCGCGAGGATGTCGGGGAGCGCCGAGGCCTCGGCCGCGGCAATCACCCCCCAAGCCTTCGCGGCGGCCGCGTTTCCCTTCCCCTCGTGATCGACCGCCCTGATCGCCGGCAGGGCGTCGGTGACCGGCGAGGCGACGGCGCCGCCGGGCAGGGCGAGCAGGAAGGCAACGGCGCCCAGGGCGGCCGGGGACCTGTGGTGGAAAACCATGTGGGGCACTCCGGAAAGGGGACAGACCGAGAGGGAACGATCGCCGCGAGGAGGCCGATCAGGTCTTCGCCAGCGCGTCGGCCGCCACCGCGTAGCACTGCCGGATGTCGGCGAGCGGGTTCTCCGGGCTTTCCTCGTACTCCAGCGACAGGGCCCCGGTCTTCGGGAAGTTCGTCTGCACGAGTGCCGCCATGACGGCCGGCACGTCGAGATGCCCCTTGCCGAGAATGACTCCCTTCGTGACATCCTGCATGTCCTGGAAGTCCTTGAGATGGATGCCGTAGAGCCGTCCCTTCAGGAGGCGGATGACCTCGGTCGGCTTCTCACCGGAGCGGATGTAATGGCCGAGATCGGCACAGGCGCCGATCCGCTCGTCATGCCCCTCGATCGCCTTGAGGACGTCGACGACCTTGTTGTAGCGGTGCTTGGGACCGTGGTTGTGGATGGCGATCTTGATGTCGAATTCTTTGACGAGCTCGTCGAGGCTCTTGAACGCCTCCGGCGAGGGATCGGCCGAAAGGCAGGGGATCCCCGCCGCCTTGGCAAACTCGAACACCTTCCGGTTGGCGGCGGCATCGCCGCCGAAGCCGTTGACGCCGTGAGCGCTGACCGTGAGCCCGAGGTCGGCGAGCTTCTTCTTCATCCCGGCGATCGCGGCGGCATCGGAATTGACCGGAAACATGTCGCCGTAGAACTCGACGAACCGGAAGCCGATGTCGCGGGCGTGCTTCATCGCCTCGTCGACCTTGTAGCCCCGGAGCGAATAGAGCTGGATGCCGAGATTCAGATCGGCCGCGGCGGCCTCTCGGGCGAAGGCGGCGAGGGGGGAGACGGCGGCACAGCTGGCAGCGCCGGCGGCAAGGAAGCCGCGGCGGGAGAGCGCGGGGGTCGGCATGCTCGATCCTTTGTTTGGTCAGTGGGAAAGTCGACAGGGGAGCGACAGCCCCCGAGCGGAATCATAGCAGGCGGCAAACAGCGCCGCCCGGTCCCCCGGGGCGGAGGGCCGCGTCGTGCTCCGCAGCCCCGGTCAGCCGCCGACGGCCAGGCTCCGCCAGCCGGCAGACCGGGCCGCCGCCACGTCGAGCCGGGGATCGTCGCCGACAAGGAGCAGCTCCCCGGATGTGGCCCCGAGCCGGGCCTCGACGGCACGGAAGAACGCCGCCGCCGGCTTCCGCCAGCCGAGCTCCGACGAGGCGAAGACATGCGTCGCCAGGCGAAGCGGATCGACGGCCCCGGCGATCGCCATCAGCCGCTCGTCGAAATTGCTCGCCAGCGCCACGCCGCAGCCGGCGTCGAGGGCCGCCTGCACCAGTCGCTGCCCCTGCTCGAGGGGACGCCACGCCCCGGGATCGGCAAAATGCCCCCACAAATCGGCAAACACCGCCTCGCGGACCGCCTCCGGAGCCTCGGCCGCGAACACCTCATGGACGATCCCCCGCCACCGTTGAACCTCCCGCGCCCGGCTCGTGGCGTAGGGGGGGGTGGCGGCCGCGTCGATCGCCTCCTGACGCTGCCACGCCGCGGCGAATCTCCCCCGCAAGTCCTCGGCCGGACACTCGATCCCCTGCCGCCGGGCGGCGCGCTGGTAGGCCACTGGGACCGTCGGCCAGGGCTCGACGAGCGTGCCGACAACGTCGAACACGACAACCCTCACCCCCGGAGGAGGGAAAGGCACGCACAGGGCAGGAGGCTCGAGGACAACGTCGGGCATGGGGCGGCGTACCGGTGCTGGCCGGATCTCCGGACGGGCGGGCGATCCGGCTCCGGACGACCGGCCGGCTTCCCCGCTACTTCGCAGGGACGAACCGAGAGACCAGCCCGAGGTCGAGACCGAACACCCAGAACATCAGCGTGAGGATGAGGGCCAAGCCCAGATACGACAGCGCGATCACCACGCGCTCGCTCGGCGGCCGGCCCGTCACCCATTCATAGATCAGGAAAACCATATGCCCGCCATCGAGAACGGGGATGGGGAGAAAGTTGACGACCGCCAGATTGGCGCTCAACATCGTGAGGAAGAGGAGAAGCGCACTGAAGCCCTCCTCGGCCGCTCCGCCGGCCTGCTGGAGGATCGCCATTGGCCCCCCCAGGAGGCGGGCACTGATCTGCCGGCTCCAGAGCTTCTGCAGGAACCTGTAGACCATCGAAAGATCCTCAAGCGCCGTCGAGAACCCACGCGACAGCGCCGCGCCGACCGTATTCGCCCGCTCCATCTTGAAGACCTGTTCGAAGATCAGCCCGCGATCGACCAGAAACTCCCCCGGCACGACCGCCGGCTCGAGGGCCACGTCGCGCCGACCGGCCGCGTTCTCGATCGTCACCTCGACCTGCGCACCGGCGGCAAGCTGTTGCATCACGGCGATCACCCCGGGCCAGTTCGGCTCGGCTTCAGACAGGGTCACCCAGGGTCCGACACCGCCGTCGGCCTCCCCCGGCTCGATGATCCGGACCCGCGACACGTGGTCGCCGGCGACGATCCCTTCCCGGCCTGCGGGACCATCGGGGACGACCGCCGTCACCGTCGGCATCACCGGGATGGCAATCCCGATCGACGACACCGCCAGCGGCGTCGAGCGGATCGGCGAGGTATCGATCCAGGTCACCTCGCGCGGCGTGACGGCGAAGGTCTGGTCGACCCCGGCCCGCTCCACGACCACCGGCACTGCCATCCCCACGCGCGCCCGGAGCCGATCGTCGAGGGTGACAGGATCGCCGACCGGCGCCCCATCGACCGACACGAGCCGATCCCCCTTCTCGAGCCCCGCCTCGGCGGCCGGCGAGCCATCCTGCACCGCCTGGATCGCCCCGGGGGTCATCGCCATGCCGAGCGACATCCGCGGCTGGGGGGGAAGCTCGACGTCGCGCGGCTGCTCGTCGACCGGCTTCCCCTTCCGCGCGACCGCGAGCGTCACGGCCCGATCGCGGTGGCGCGAGAGGTAAGCCACGAGGTCCGCGTGGGACTTGAGGACGGTGCCGTCGACGGCGACGACGAGGTCGCCGCCGGCCAGCGGCGGGGTGGCTTTGCCGGCGCTCCCTGGAAGCTCGCCAGGGAGCGGGTCGAGCAGCTTCAGCGACAGCGGCCCGGAGAGCCCCACCATCGGCGCTCCGCCGTCGGTGTCGGGGCGGAGTGTGACCTCGCGGACGGCTGCTTCGCCGGGGCGCCGGACCGTGAACGCGACCCCCTGCGAAAGGTCGCCGAGCGTCACCTTCTTCTGGAGCTCCTTGAACACCGTCACCGGCTTCCCGCCGATGGCGACGATCTCGTCGCCGGTCCGCAGCCCGGCCCGCCAGGCGGCGCCGCCGGGGCGCACTGCCGAGGTCCCGGAGGCCACCTCACGGACGCCCAGGCCGAAGGCGAGCGCGGCCATGAGGATCGCGAAGATCACGTTCATGATCACGCCGGCGGAGATGATCGCCATCCGCTCCGGCACCGATTGCGCCGGGTAGCTGCGCGGATCCCAGGCCGGATGCGGATCGGAGGTCGGTTCGGCTGGGAGATCACCCGAGGCCGCGCGGGCCCGGTGCGCCTCGGCGCTGGCCGCGCCGGGGTTGTCGTCCTGCCCGAGCATCTTCACGTAGCCCCCCAGGGGGAGCGCGCCGATGCCGTACTCCGTCTCGCCCCACTGGAAGCTGCAGAGCTTGAGCCCGCCGACATCGAAGCCGAGATAGAACTTCTCGCACTTCACCCCGCACGCCTTGGCGACGAGGAAGTGCCCCAGTTCATGGACGAAGATCACGAACCCGAGCCCGAGCACCGATTGGAGCGTTTCCAGGGGATGGCCGGCGATCCATTCGATCCCCCGCTGCCCGGGCCAGGCGCCGAGCAGCCCGGCCCCGGCGTTCCATGTCATCGTCATGCACTCGCCCACTTCACGACCTCCTGTCTGGCCCAGGCGTCGAGTCGACGGATGTCGTCGAGCGACGGATCGGCCTGATACGCATGCCCGTCCAGAACGCGGGAACACGCGTCCGCGATGCCGGTAAACCGCATCTTCCCGGCAAGGAACGCCCCCACCGCTTCCTCGTTGGCGGCATTCAGCACCGCCCCTGCCGTTCCGCCCCGCGCCGCCGCCTCGTGCCCGAGCCGCAAGCTCGGGAAGCGGACCGGGTCGGGGGGCTCGAAGTCGAGGCGCAGCCCGGCCGCGAAATCGAGCCGCCGCGCGGGGCCGTCGAGGCGGTGCGGATGGGAGAGGGCGTACTGGATCGGGAGTTTCATGTCGGGGGGGCTGAGCTGGGCGATCACCGATCCATCGACGAACTCGACCATCGAATGGACCACCGACTGCGGGTGGACGACGACGGCGAGCTTGTCCGGGGGCAGATCAAACAGCCAGCGGGCCTCGATCAACTCCAGCGCCTTGTTCATCATCGTCGCCGAATCGATCGTGATCTTCGGCCCCATCGACCAGGTCGGATGGCGGAGCGCTTCCTGCGGTGTGACGCTTGCAAGCGACTCGCGCGAGCGCGTCCGGAACGGGCCGCCACTGGCGGTGAGGATCACCCGCACGACCTCGTCGGCGGTCCCCGACCGCAGCGCCTGGTGGATCGCGGAATGCTCGCTGTCGACCGGGAGGAGCACGGCGCCGCGCGCGGCGGCCAGCCGCATCACCAGCGCCCCGGCCATGACGAGCGTCTCCTTGTTGGCCAGCGCCACCGTCTTGCCGGCATCGAGCGCCGCGAGCGTGCTCCGCAGGCCGGCAGCGCCGACGATCGCCGACACAACCCGGTCGACCTCGGGGGCGCGGACGAGGTCGTCGAGCGCCTCCGGCCCGACGGCGAGCCGTGTCCCGGCCGGGAGGGCATCGGCGCCGATCGTCGCGGCAGCGGCGGCGTCTGTGACGACGACCCACGCCGGGCGGTGGAGCCGGGCCTGGTCGAGGAGGGGGCCGACGCTGGTGTGGGCCGCAAGGAGATGGGGGCGGAAACGTCCCCCGGAGGTGGCAATCACCTCGAGCGTGCTCGTGCCGATGCTGCCGGTCGACCCGAGCACCGCCACCCCGAGAATCCCCGTTGGCGGATGGCTGGCCGCCGCCGCGGGCCGGTCGCGGGGCGCCGGCACCGGAGCAGGGAACGGCGGCGACGGGGTGGAGGCCATACGGGAGACGGTCACGGGGCGGGCCGGGGGAATCGGGGAATCTTAGGTTTTCGTCACCGGGACTTCCATGGCGACGCCGCCGAAGGCAGATTCATTGTCTCCCTTCCCGCCCAGGTTTAGGATAGATCGGTTCCGGTTTTTCGAGCCTTTCCGCTGGTCCATTCATGCCCAAAAAGTACGACCTCCCAAAGCGCCAAGCTGACCGCAAGACGCCCTGGGAAGGGTCGAATCTCGTCTGGTCGATGATTGCCGTGGCGGTCGCCGGACTGTTCGCGATGAGTCTCCTGGCCACGACGCCGGAGCTCGAGCTCTCTTACAGCGACCTCGAAAAGCTCATCCGGGCCTCGGGGCAGCGGCCACCGGCCACCGCGGAAGCCGCCCCGGCGCCTTCCTCCCCCGACGGCGAGGCGGGCCCCGGGCCCGGCGACACGCCCCCTTCCGGCGCCGCGGGCGATCCGGCCGGCGTGATCGAGGTCGTGGAGCGCAATCCGTTCGAAACCGGGCCGGAGGCCCGTCGCCCCGTCCGCTATGGCGACCTCCAGGATGTCGTCATCGGGGCTTACAGCGTGTCCGGATCGGTCCGGCGGATCGACGGCCCGGCGTCGGGTGAGGGGAGTGGGAGCCAGCGCCGGCATTTCCGCACCGCCAAGCTCCCCAGCGAAAACTCCGAGGGACGGCTGTCACGGCTGCTGACGCAGTACGGTGTCCCCTTCCGCTACGAGGAGGCCCCCGGCCCGTGGCGGAGCTGGCTGCCAATGCTCTTCATCACCGGCCTGTTTGCCCTCCTCTTTTACACGATGATGAAGCGTCTGGGGGGGGCCGGCAGCCCGATGGCCTTCGGCCGCAGCCGTGGCAAACAATACGCCCAAGAGGATCTGGGGATCACGTTCGACGACGTGGCCGGGATCGACGAGGCGGTGGAAGAGCTGCGCGAGGTCGTAGAGTTCCTTCGCAATCCGGAGAAATACCAGGTCCTCGGTGGCCACATCCCCAAGGGGGTGCTCCTCGTCGGCCCCCCTGGCACCGGCAAGACGCTCCTGGCCAAGGCCATCGCGGGGGAGGCAGGGGTGCCGTTCTTCGGCCTCTCCGGCAGCGACTTCGTCGAGATGTTCGTCGGCGTCGGTGCAGCCCGTGTCCGCGACATGTTCCAACAGGCGGAGGCGAAGGCCCCCTGCATCATCTTCATCGACGAGCTCGACGCCCTCGGCAAGACTCGCGGCACGAGCGTCGTCGGCGGCCATGACGAGCGCGAGCAGACGCTCAATGCGTTGCTGGTCGAGATGGACGGCTTCGGAACCAACAGCGGCGTGATCGTGATGGCGGCGACCAACCGCCCCGAGACGCTCGACCCGGCCCTTCTCCGGCCGGGGCGCTTCGACCGCCACGTGCTCGTCGACCGCCCCGATGTCCGGGGCCGGGAGGAGATCCTCAAGGTCCACGTCGCCGAAGTGAAGCTCAATCCCTCCGTCAACATCCAGCAGGTCGCGCGGATCACCTCGGGCTTCTGTGGCGCCGATCTGGCCAATCTCGTCAACGAGGCGGCGCTCCTCGCGGCCCGCAACAACAAAACCTCCGTCGGGATGGAGGAGTTCAACGAGGGCGTCGAGCGGGTGACGGCCGGGCTCGAGAAGAAGAAGCGCGTCCTCCACGAGGACGAGAAGCGGCGTGTCGCCTACCACGAGGCGGCCCACGCGCTGGTGGCCTTTTCGCTCCCCAACACCGATCCCGTCCACAAGGTCTCGATCATCCCCCGCGGCCTCGCCGCCCTCGGGTACACGATGCAACGCTCCGAGGATGACCGCTACCTCCTCACCCAGAGCGAGCTCGAGAGCCGGATCCAGGTGCTCCTCGGTGGGACGATCGCCGAGGAGATGGTCTACGCCGACGTCTCGACCGGGGCCCAGAACGACCTCGAACGGGCCAGCGAAATCGCCCGAGCGATGGTCATGGAATACGGGATGAGCCGGATGGGGCGGGTGAACTTCCGCGAGAGCAACCGTTCGCCGTTCCTCGCCGGGGGCGGCGGGGATCTCCCCGCGGCCCGATCGCACAGCGAGGAGACGGCCCGCGAGATCGACCAGGAGGTGCGGCGGATCATCGATCAGTCGATCGAGAAGGTCCGGCGGGTGCTCGAGTCGCGACGGGCGGCCCTCGAGGCGATCACCCGTCAGCTCATCGAGACGGAGGTAATCGACGGAAATCAACTGCGGGCGCTCGTCGAGGCCTCCGTCGACACGCCCCTTCTCGTGCCCGGCACCGACACCGAGCGCCGCCCTAGCCGGATCGAAGCCAGCCGGATCGAAGCCAGCCGGATCGAAGCCGGGCGGATCGATCCCGACACGGTGGCTCCGGGCGAATCAGCAACGGGCTGACGCCGACCGGGCTCCCTGTCGCCACGACCGTCACCCTCCGCACACCTGACCGGCGACTGCACGCCACCCTCCTGCCCGGCCGATGAATCTGTCGGCGCGGCATTGCCGGGGGCTCGAAACTCCCACCCTCACTCGCCTCGCCGTCGGAGGGCGGCCCGCCGGAGTGCCGCCGATCGGGCCAGGAACGGCATCATGTGGAAAAGCGTGTCCCTCGCGGCGGGGGTTTTCTCCTGCCTGGTCGGCGCCGAATTGCTCGTCATCGATTCGGCGTCGGTCAAGCCCATCAACGGCTCCGGTGAGGGCCGCGTGATCACGGCCCCCGACTGGGCGCCGTGGGCGCTGATCTCCGCCGGGGCGGTGACGCTCCTCCACTTCGGCACCGGAGCGGGCGGGGGCGGCAGCCATCCGGCCGGGGCACCCAAGCCGAGCCTCGGGAAATACCACCCCGAGTGAGCGCGGCCACCGTCGCGCCGGAGTGGCGCCGGACGGGGATCAAGACAACGGAGCATCATCGCCGATCTCGGCGATGATCCGCGTCATCGTGTTGGGATGGACGCCGAGGAGCTTGGCGGCCCGCGACTTGTGGCCGCGGGTCATCTCGAGCGCCTGCTTGACGGCGCATTTCCGGAGCATGTTGAGATCGACGAAAGGGAGCTTGCCGTCGGCCAAGAGCAACTCCTCGGGCGCCTCCACGGCCGCCACGAGAGGCCGGGAGCGCGGGGGGAGCTGGGGATCCATCTGGAGCACGTAGGCCTGCTCAATGACATGCGAGAGCTGGCGGACGTTTCCCGGCCAATCGAACGCGGAAAACTCCGCGACCGTCTCCGGGGAGGGCTGCCACGCTTCCATGCGATAGCTGCGGGCGTATTGCCGAGCGAAAAAATCGATGAACTCGGGGATGTCCTCGGGACGCTCCCGGAGGGGAGGGATCCGCAGTTCGATCATGTTGAGGCGGAAGTAGAGATCCTCGCGAAACGTCCCCTTCAGTACTTCGGCCTGGAGGTCGCGGTTGGTGGCGGCGACAACCTGGACGTCGATCGGCACCGGCTGGGTCGCCCCGACAGGATGGACCTCGCGCTGCTGGAGAACGCGGAGGAGCTTCGTCTGGAGATCGGCCGGCATCTCGCCGATCTCGTCGAGAAACACCACGCCCCCCTCGGCGGCGCGGAAGATGCCGATCGCCTTGCCGTCGGCCCCGGTGAAAGACCCCTTTTCATGGCCGAACAGCTGGCTTTCCGCCAGCGTCGACGACAGGGCGCCGCAGTTGACCGGCACGAACGGCCTTGAAGCACGCGGCCCGCTGCGCTGGAGGAGGCGGGCGAGGATCTCCTTGCCGCAGCCGGTCTCGCCGAGGATCAGGACCGTGCAGCCGACCTCGGCCGCCCGTTCGATTGATCGGGCCACCCGGGCCATCGCCGGATTGCGCCCCAGCACCCATTCCGGTGGCTGCAGTTCCTCGCCGCCGTTGGACTTCCCGTCGCGCCGCGAGCCGGACTTCCCGGCCGCGCTCTTCTTGGCCGAGGGGGCGACCACCCCCTTCCCGGAGGCGATCGTCATCGGCCCGGCTGTCGGCACATCAAGTCCGAGCCCGCCGTCGACGGGAGCGTTCGATTGTGAGGGATTGTCGTCCATGCGTGTGCAATACCGGTGTGAGTCCGGCAGCCCAACCCCATCCCATGGAACCTTGCCGCTTCCATGAGCTCCTGGTTTCTTCTCCGCCATTGGAGCCGTTCGGGCCCCAGTACGCAAGCTTTCCTGGCCTAGAAGCGGATTGAAAACAGTCCCGCCCGGGCGATTGCCCTGTGGCCGGAGGTTTCCGCACGGGCGTGGGGCCGTTCCGCCGGCGGTGGACCGGGGCGCTCCTCTTCCCGGCCCACTCCGGCGTCAGCGTCGCGGGCGCTCGGGCCGCGCCTGGGGCGCGGCAGAGAAGAAGAGAAGGTGCTGCCAGGGGAGCTTGTCAAACTCGCTGGCGACACGGAATCCAGCCGGCTCGAGCTCCGAGCGGACCTGGGCCTTGGTCATCTTGTGGAGCGGTTTGATCGGAACGGCCGGATCCTCCCCGCGGAACTCCACCAGCGCGAGCTTCCCTGCCGGCGAGAGGCACTCACCGATCCGGGTGAGCATCGCCTCGGGGTGGGAGAATTCGTGGTAGACGTCGACACAGAGCACGAGATCGATCTCGCCGGCGGGGAGGCGGGGATCGATCGGTGAGCCGAGGATCAGTCGGATGTTGGTGAGCCCCTCCTGGGCCGCGCGCCACGAGAGCATGCGGAGCATCTCCGGCTGGATGTCGACCGCGTAGACCAGCCCCTCGGCGCCGACCATCCGCGCCAGTTCGAGCGTGTAGAAGCCGTTACCGGCCCCCATGTCGCAGACGGTCTGCCCGGGCTCGACGCCAAGGGCATCGAGCATCATCCGGCAATCCTCCTCGCGCTGCCGGCTCTCCCGCACCAGCCAAGGAGCGCCGGTGTAGTGCATCGTCTGGGCGATCTCGCGCCCCATGTGGAAGGGCAAGGCGGGGGGGATGCGGAGCTTGCGGTTGAGCTTCGTGTCGATCGGCAGCGGGCGCACCCGCGACGACGGCGGCTTGGCCCCTCCCTTCGCCTCCGGCCGGTCTTCCCCTTCGTCTGGCGGCTCCCCGCTCGGGTCCTCGAAGCCGTCGTCCATCGGCTCCCCTGGATCGGCCGGGGCGAACGGGTCCTCCTCGAGAGAATCGGTGTCGGCCGGGGCCTCCTCCACGGTGGGCGCGGCAATCTGCCAGGCGGCCCCCGTCCGTGGCCCCAGACCGACGAGCAGGGCGACGACCCCCAAGCCGAGCAGGGCCGACGGGCTGGGATCGCGACAAACGGTGTGCGGGCGTGCCATGGCCGCAGTATACGGTCCGGCCGGCAAACCGACGGAGGCTGTCAGGCCGCCCGGGCGATTCGGGAGCTGCCGCCGAACGCCCCGTCCGGGAAGCTGGCGATCGTGATCCCGCGTTCCCCGGCGAAGCCGAAGATCCGATCGCCGTCGACGAGGATCGTCTTCTCCGCCTCGATCGCCAGAACGCGGGCTCCGGCGGCCGCGAGCGATTCGAGCGTTCCGATGCCCACCGTCGGCATATCGAACCGCAGATCCTGCTGCGGCTTGGCGACCTTCACCACCACCAGGCCGCCGGACGGGCAGAGCTTCCCGGCACGGCGGATGCACTCGTCGGTCCCCTCGATCGCCTCCAGGGCGATCGGCGCCCGGTTGCGGACGACGACCGTCTGGCCGATGTCGTGGGCGCCGAGCTCCTTGGCCAGCCGCCAGCCGAACGACACATCGGCCATTTCCGTCGCTGAGAGGGGGCGCCCCGCGAGCGTGCCGGGGAGGGCGAGGAGCTCCGGGGCGAAGTCGGTGGCGGGGCAAATCCGCACCCCGGCGGCATCGAACGTCGCTGCGATCAGCCCAAGGAGTGAGTCATCCCGGTTGTCGCGGCGCCGGGAGATGAAGTGGGGCCAGAAGATCTTCAGCGCCATCCAGTCGGGGAGGTGGTGACGCCACGCCCCCCGGGCGAAGAGCTTCACTTTGTGCACTTTCCCCGCCATCGTCGCCCGTCTCACGCCATGCCGGCAGAAGAAGGCGATCGCCCCGCCGAGCTGCGCCAGCCCCACCGTCCCGTGGATGTCGGCCAGCGCCCGGAGATCGGCATCGGCATGCCCGCGGACCTCGAGGATCGCCGTCCGGCCCCCATGGCGGCGCACCGCTTCGGCCACCATCACCGGATAGCGCCCCCAGCCGGCCACGATGCCGACGGTCTCACCGTGAAGATCGAGGTGGTCGACGTTGGCGGCGGACGACGGCGGAAAAGGCTGATCGTGGTGCATGGCGAAGGGGTGTGGCAGGACGGAATGCAGAACCCGACGGCAGGATCGCTCACGCGGCGCGCGTCGTCTCCAAGCCGCGGTCCCCCTCGAGCGTGGCGACGCGCGCGGCGAGGTCTTTGAGGGTCTTGCGCATCTCGGGGAGCTTGCTCATCGTCGCCAGCTGCAGCTTGCGGTCGCGGAGCTCGATCGCCGGCTCACCGAGGACGGTGATGCCCGGGGGAATGTCGCTCGAGACCCCCGACCGCGCCCCGAGGATCGCCCGGTCACCGATGTGGACATGATCGCGCACTCCCACCTGCCCGGCCATGACGACGAACTCGCCGGTCGTGGTGCTCCCCGCCACGCCGACCTGCGAGCAGATCATGGCGTGCCGGCCGATCCGGCAGTTGTGGGCGATCATCACGAGGTTGTCGATTTTCGTCCCGGAGCCGATTCCCGTCGGGCCGTAGGTCCCCCGATCGATCGTGGTGTTGGCGCCGATCTCGACATCGTCACCGAGCTCCACCCAGCCGAGCTGCGCGGAGAGGACATGGCCGGCAGGCCCCGACTTGTAGCCGAAGCCATGGGCGCCGAGCACGGCCCCGGCATGGACGATGCATCGCTCCCCGACGCGCGTCCCGTCGTAGAGCACGGCATTCGGGAAGATCTCGCTCCCCGCGCCGATCCGGCAGCCGGCGCCGATCCGGGCGCCAGTGTGGATTGTGCAGCCGGCGGCGATCTCGGCATCAGGGCCCACGGTCGCAAACGCGTGAACATCGGCCCCGGCGCCGATCCGAGCCGTTGGATCGACCGCCGCCTGTGGGCTCACGCCGCTGCGGACGGCGGCGCGCACGGGGCGGAAGTGGAGGATCGTGGCGGCAAACGCCGCCTGGACATCGGCCACCTCGAGCGAGGGGCGATCGAGCGGGCCACTGCCCAGCGGCACGATCGCCGCACCAGCCCGGCTCTTGGCCAGGAGCGGGAGCTTGTCGATCGAATCGACGAGCGTGATCTCACCGGGGCCGGCGGTATCGAGGGTGGCGGCCCCGGACACGACGCAGGCGCCCGTGTGGACGGCAGCGGCGGACAACGTCCGGGCCAGTTCGTCGAGTGTGATCGGCATCGGCAGGCCTCCCTCGGTCTCCCCGCCCGGCGCACCGGTGGCGGGGCGGAGGGGGCGGGAAGATAGGAAGTTTCAGGCCGCTGCCGCAAGACGGAATCGGGGGGGCCAACAGCCGGTCTTGTTTGGTGGATTGCCTGTGAGTGGCCCATCGGCGGGGCCGGCAAAAGTTTCGTCGTTCGTCGGAGGCACCTCCTCTCTCCTCAAGCGTTCGCCGATCCCCGCCTCGCCTACGCGCTGACCTATGGAGGTACGCGGCTTGGCGATTCAGCGAGGGGTCGCCCGTGCTCCGAGAGCCGGCCTCGCCGGTCAGCGCAGGATAGGAGGGCGAAGCGCAAGCGGCGCGGAGAGAGCCGAGGCCACGGAAGGCCGAGGCGAACGCCCGGCGACGGGGCGCGGGCGACCCCGAAGCCACGCTCGACCAAGCCCCCGCGCCAGCCCTCAGGTAATGTTCGGCGACTCGGTGCCGTGGTCGTCCCTGGCGATGTCGGCGTCGTCGAATCGGCGCGGCGGCCAGAAGGCGAGGAGGAGGAGGCCGGCAGCGGCCACCGCCATGAGCGTCGGCACGAGGAACAGCTTTTGGTAGTCGATACCGGCATCGGTCTTGAGGCTGTCCTGGAGCGGGATGAAGAGCCACTTCGCCGCCAGATCCCCGAGGCCGAGGACGAGGAGATTGAAGAGGCTCTGGGCACTCGAGCGAACATCCTTCGGGAAGGCGGCGTCGATGAAGATGTAGAGCGTGGCGAAGAAGAAGGCGTAGCAGATGCCATGGAGCACCTGGACGGCGATGATCACCGCCTGGCTCTGCGGAAAGAAGGCAAAGACACCGAAGCGGGCGGCGTGGCCGAGAATCCCGAGGATCATCGTCGTCTTCCAGCCGAGCTTGGCAAGCACCGTGCCGAGGAACGCCATCGTGACGATCTCCGCCACCTGGCCGATGCTCATCACCGGCATGATCCACTCCGGCTTGATCCCCACCGCCTTGCTGCCGAGGAAATCACCTGCCATCACGAAGTAGCCGTTGTGGATCACCGCATCGATGAACGTCACGATGAACAGCACGAGGAGATAGGGGCGGGCGAGGAACTTGGCCGCCTTCAGCCAAGCGAAACCCCCGTCGCCCGGTGCCGCCGGCTTCGGCGGCGTATGGGGGAGGAAGAGCGAGTAGCCGGCCAGCACGAGCGAGATCACGCCGGAGATCAGGAAGATGTTGCGGCTGGCGGCGACGGCGTCGGCGCCGGTCTTCCCCTCGAGGATGAAGTACAGCGGCCAGGCGACGAGGATCCAGCCGATCGTGCCTCCCATGCGCACGAATCCGAACTCCTTCTCGGCGTTTTTCATGTGGGAAAACGCGAGCGAGTTGGTGACGGAGATCGTCGGCACGTAGAAGAGGGAGTGGACGAGCATCAATCCGAAGAACGTGGGGAAGTCCTTCACGAAGTACATGCCGAGGATCGCCAGGCCGCCGATGAGGTGGCTGAAAGCGAGGAACTTCTCCGCCGCGAACGTCCGGTCGGCGAATTGGCTCGAGAAGAAGATGCCGACGATCGAGGCGACCGCGAAGGCGCTTCCCACCCAGGCCTGCTGCGACGAGGAGAAGTCGAGGCCGTCCTTCCCCATGTAGCGCCAGATGAGCGGGAGCCAGGCGCCCCAGATGGCGAACTCGAGCACCATCATCAGCCAGAGGCGGAACGTCGGGGCTTTGGAAGAACCGACGCCGTCCCCACCGGCGTGGCCATTGGTTGCTGTGTGCATGGGGCGAAGGATACCCTCCCGCCGCGCCGAAAAGCACCCCTCCTTGCTGCGGCCAAGGGCATTCGGCGGGCGTCTCGCGAGCCCCGAGCCGGCAGAATCGGCACGACCGGGCCAATTCCAGACGCCGTTCGGCGGGTCGATCAGGCCCGGCCCCGCAGATCGGCCAGCCCCCCGTCGATTCCCAGCACCTGCCCGGTGATCCACCCCTGGGCGGGGTCGAGGAACCAATCAATCGCCGCGGCGACCTCGTCCGGCTCGCCGAGCCGGCCGAGCGGATGCATCCCCACCGAGGCCTTTTCCGCAAGCTCGCTCGATAGCAGGCCCTTGGAGAGGGGCGTGCGGACGAGCCCCGGGGCAACGGCGTTGAAACGCACCTTCTGTTTGGCGTAGGTGGCCGCCGCCGCGAGGACCAGGCCGATGATTCCCGCCTTGGCGGCGGCAATGGCCTCGTGGTTGGCAAGCCCGACCCGCGCCGCAGCGCTCGACACGAGAACGACCGAGCCTCCGTCCCCCTTCATGAGCCGCCCTGCGGTGCGGACACACCCGAAGGCGGACGTCAGATTCGTGGCGATCGTCGCCTGCCAATCGGCGGTCGACGTCAGATGCGCGGGCTTGAGGAGGATCGAGCCGGCGCAATTGGTGAGACCATCGAGCCCACCAAGCTCGGCGGCAGCCCGGTCGCCGAGCGCGTCGACCGCATCGGGGTCGGTCGCCTCGACGGTGCTCCACGGCATGCCGAGCTCGGCGGCGAGAGTTTCCAGCCGCGTCGCATCCCGGCCGGCGAGGAAGACCTGCCCGCCCGCGGCGACCAAGCGGCGGACGAGCGCCGAGCCGATCCCGCCAGCAGCACCGATCACAAGCACCCGTCGTGCCATCCTGCGAGCCTCCGCTTCCATCGACAAGACATTCAGAGCCAATCGCCAACGGTCTGCTCGAGCTTGGCCTCGGTCGCCATGCCGCGGATCTTTTCCATCGCGCGGGTTTGGATCTGGCGGATCCTTTCCTTGCACACCCCCATTTCCGCGCCGAGCTCACGGAACGTGCGCGGGGCCCGGCCATCGAAGCCGAAACGGGCGACCACGATCTGCTGCTCGCGCGGCTCCAATTCCCCGAGGAACTTCGCGAACAGTTCCTTGAGCTGATCGATCTGCACCGAATTGCAGCCCTGGGCCGGCTCGGCAGCGGGGACGGAGCGGAGCGACTCATCGGCCGGCGTGTATCGGCGCCGCTGCTGCCGCCCCCGATGGGAGATGCGGAAGAAGTGCCGCTGGATGGCATAGGTGGCGTAGGTACTGAAGCGATTGCCGAGGGCGAAGTTGAATTTGTCGACGGCCCGCATCAGGGCCACGTTCCCCTCGGCAACAAGCTCGTCAAAGAGATCATCGGCCGTGACGAACTTCTTCGCGATCGAGACGACCAGTCGCAGATTCGACGTGATCAGGATCGTCCGCTCGACCTCGGAGGCCGAGAGCATTGCCTCGACCACGTCGATCTGCCGAGCCGTGGCCCGCTTCTCGTCGAAACGTCCGCGCTCGGTGGCGGCACGGAAGCGGAGCCAGTTCATCCGCCGAAAGTGGAACTGTTCCTCCTCCCTGGAGAGGAGTCGAGTTTCATAGAGGCCCGCGAGATACGAATCGATTCGGCCGGATGGTGCTGGAGCAGGGCGGACCGGGGCGCTCGCCGGGGGGGTCGAAGCGAGGGCCTCGGCCTCGGGGGCGAGGAACTCCCGGCAGGGAATGAAGTCGATCTTGCGAGCGAAAAACGACTCCCGTCGGGCCCGCAGGGCCGCCCGGCGCTCCTCGGTGGCGGCAGCGTCGGGGTGCCTTACAGTCGCGGCCGCGGCGGGAGAAGGGACTCGATTCTTCGACGGACGACGGATCTTGGCCGGGGCGATCACGGCTGGCTCCTCGGAGACGAGACAAGTCCACGAGGGGCAAACCGCAGCGGCGGGGAGGTTGTAACGGGGGTGCGGAAAAAAGGTGGCGCCGCGGGGCAGGATCGACGGGGAATCGACCCTTACCTCCCGCTGGGCGACCACCGGACGCGAGCGGCCCACGGCCCACCGCGGGCTCGAAGCCCGGAACCGCGCGTGGGTCAGTCGGGGATCGCGGCCGACTCGCCGCCGGCCCGGGTGCAGAGCGACTGGTAGACGATCACGTCGATCGAGTCGTCGAAGCGACGGACGGAGGCATCGCCAAGGAGGAAGTTGACCCCGGTGGGATGGTTGCTCGTGAAGTCGTCGAAGTGGTGGTGGGGGTCGTTGGGGGCATGGTCGGCCACGCCGACAATCCGGGGGAGGGAAGCCTTCGCACCGAGCAGGACGCCGGTCCATGTGCTCCCACCGAGCTTCGACTTGCGTTCGCCGACGACGAGCGTCTTGCTCGAGCCGTCGAGCATGTCCTTCATGCCGAGGCGGCTGTTGCGGAAAAACATTCCGTCGCCGGCTGCAGGAAACTCGTCGACTTCGAGCGTGCCGAAGACGCCGACGTAGTTCGACTTCCCGACATCGCACAGCGCCGTGAGGGGGCTGCCGTCGACCTTCTCCCCGTGATGCTCCGCCTCTTCTTCGTCGACGCCGTCATCGGCACCGATCGCGAAGAAGCCGTCACCCTCGGTCGGGCTGCGGGTGTCGGAGGCACAGGCGAAAGGGGGGATGAAAGCCTTCCGGACATCGGCATGGAGCGCCGAGTTGGCTGGATCGAGAACCGGCCGGCGGCGATCGATCCGGTCGAACAGGCTCGACTGCTCCAGCTGCGGGAGGAGCTCGCTCGCCCAGCCCCAGCCGGGGAGTTCGTCGGTGGCAGCGCCGACAGGGCGATCGCTTCCGGTCCACCCGGAAGGGAAGCGGCGGGTGTGGTCGTGGTAGTGGTGGAGCGCCAGGCCGATCTGCTTGAAATTGTTGCGGCAGCTCGTTGCCCGGGCGCTCTCGCGGGCGGCTTGGACAGCCGGGAGGAGGAGGCCGACGAGCGTCCCGATAATCGCGATCACGACAAGGAGCTCGACGAGCGTGAAGCCCGCGGTCCGGGCGGTCGGGTGGGGGGCATGGCGCTGCATGAGTTGGCTTCCTGTTGCGGCCTGGCCCGCGGGCACAATCCCGACAAAGGCGATCATCGGAGGGCAGCCCCCCGCGCCGCCATCCCTCGAAAGATAGAGAGGGCCTGACCTCGAGTCAACGAAAGGAAGCCCTCCGGCCGGGATCGAAAAAAGCTATTCACCCATCCCAGCTGGCCCCTTCACCCCCGCCGCCGCCAGCATCGCGAGCATCCCCTCCACCTGCCTGGCATCCATCCAATCGACCCGGCGGCCCCCAGGTTGAACGCAGTGGCAGGCGAGAAGTTCGCTGTCGATCGCCGCCAGGCCGCGGAATCGACGAACGGTCACCGGCTTCTCCCGGCGAATCTGCTCCGCCAGGGCAACCAACCCCTCCTCGGAATGGGCCACGAGCGCCTGTCCCCCGTCGGCCGGCATCACTTCCCCCCACGGGGCCCGCACCCACCCCACCCGGCCGGGGCCCGGCCCGGCCGCGTCGAGGAGGGGGGGGAGAAAGCGATGGAGAAAGGCAAGGAGGAGGATACCGCAGTGGATCCCGTCGGCATCGGGATCGGTGAGGATCAGGAGCCGCTCGAAACGGAGGGCGTCGGCCCGGAAATCGGCCCCCATTCCCGCCCCGAGGGCCGCGTTCAATTCCCGGAACAGCGGCTGCGCAGCGACGCGGCGCGGCGTCGCCTTGACGGCATTGAGCGGCTTCCCCTGCATCGGCAACAACGCCTGGAAGCGGGGATCGCGGACGCGGGCCACGGCCAGGGCCGCCGATTCCCCCTCGACGACAAACAGCTCGGCCCCAGATCCGGGGCCATGAACCTCGCAGTCGACGAGCTCGACCGGACCGCGGTGGAACGGCTTTGACATGGCAATGGCCGCTGTTTGCAACCGTTCCAGGCGGCGACGCCCGGTGCTTGGCGGCGGCACCGTCGGCGGCTGGCGGGAGGGTAGACTTGTCGGTTCGGATCCTGGGGGAATTGGAACGCCGATGCCCACGCCTGCCAACCACTGCCGTGCCTGGAGGCCCAACAGCCAAAAGCGATGCGTCGCCGCGGCCTTGGGTGTCCTGCTGTTCGGCGCTGGCTTCTCGGCGATCTGCGCCGCCGATCCCGGGGTCAAAGCCCCGGCCGACCGGCTCGTCTTCGAGACCGACATCGAGCCGATCCTCACCGTTCGCGGCTGCAACAGCGGCGGCTGCCACGGGAAGTCGGGGGGGCAAAACGGCTTCGCCCTGTCGCTGTTCGCCTTCGATCCGGCCTTCGATCATGCCTCGATCGTCTCCGCCGCCCGCGGCCGTCGCCTCGCCCCCGCCGCGCCGCGGGAAAGCCTCCTGATCCAAAAAGGGACAGGAGCAGTTCCCCATGGGGGCGGAAAGAAGCTCGATCCCGCCGGGGAGGATGTCCGCACACTCGTCCGCTGGATCGAGCAGGGGACACCGAAGGCACGGCCCGACGACCCGCAGCTCGAGCGGATCTCGCTGTCGCCCACGCCGCGGCCGCTGGCCCCCGGCGAAACGCTCGACCTGAAGGTCACCGCCCACTACTCCGACGGCGCGACGCGCGACGTCACCGCCACGAGCGCCTGGCATGCCGGCGAACCGGCCGTCCTCGATGCCGCCGACGGCCAAGTCCGCGCCGGGGCCTTCGCCGGCGAGGGGACGATCATGGCCCGCTATGTCGGCAGCATCGCCACCTGGAGCACAGGCGTCGTCCCGCCCGGGAGCATCGACGCTGCCGCGGTCGCTGCCCTCCCCCGCCCCACGCCGCTCGACGGGCCGGTGTGGCAGAAGCTCGCCACGATGAACATCCTCCCCAGCGAGCAGGCGGCTGAGAGCACGCTGCTGCGGCGTGCGAGCCTCGATCTCATCGGCCGCCTCCCCACGCCCGACGAGGCCCGCGCGTATCTTGCCGATCCCGATCCGGCGAAGCGCGAGAAGCTCGTGGCGGCGCTGTTGGACCGCTCTGAATATGCCGACTTCCAGGCCAACAAGTGGGCCGATCTGCTCCGCCCCAATCCCTACCGCGTCGGCATCAAGGCGACCCTCTCCCTCGACACCTTCCTCCGCGACAGCTTCCGGGAGAATCTCTCCTACGACGAGTTTGTCCGCCGGCTGCTGACGGCGACGGGGAGCACCTGGCGCGACGGCGCCACGACGGTCTTCCGCGACCGCCGCTCCCCCGACGAGATCGTGACCCTCGTCAGCCAGCTCTTCCTGGGCGTGCGCCTCGAGTGTGCGAAGTGCCACCAGCACCCCTTCGAGGTCTATGGCCAGAGTGACTTCTATTCCCTCGCCGCCTTCTTCGGCCGCGTCGCCTACCGCGGTACCGGTCTCTCCCCGCCGATCTCCGGCGGCGAGGAGATCGTCACCGTCAGCGAGTCGGGGGAGGTCCGTCATCCCCTCTCAGGCACGGTCCTTGCGCCAACGCCGCTGTTCGGCACCGCGCTCGAGATCCCTGCCGGCGACGATCCGCGCGTGGCGCTCGTCGACTGGCTCACCGTCCACGACAACCCCTTCTTCCACCGCGCCGCCGTCAACCGGATCTGGGGGGATCTGTTTGGCGTCGGCATCGTCGATCCGATCGACGACTTTCGGGCCACCAATCCCCCCACAAACCCGGCCCTCCTCGATGCCCTCGTCGCCGAGTTTCGCGCCGGGGGCAGCGACCAGAAAAAACTCCTCGCCACGATCCTCCGCTCGGCGGTGTGGGATCGCTCGAGCCTCCCCAATGCCACCAACGCCGGCGACTTCCGCAACTTCTCCCGCCACTACCGGCAGCGGCTCCGCGCCGAGGTCCTCGCCGACGCCATCGACGACGTCACCGGTGTGCCGACCTCCTACGCCGGCCTTCCTGAAGAGTCGCGGGCCACCCAGCTCTGGACACACCGCACGCCGGCGACGTTTCTCGACGTCTTCGGTCGCCCCGATCCCAATCAGGATCCCCCCTGCCAGCGCGACCCCGACGCCACCGTCGTCCAAGCGCTCCATCTCATGAACAGCACCGCCATCGAGGGGAAGATCGCCGCCGACACCAGCCGGGCCGCGACCCTGGCCGCCTCCGAGCTCCCCCCCGATCGCATCGTCGAGGAGATCTATCTCGCCTGCTACACGAGGTTTCCGACCTCGTCGGAGCGCGAGCCGCTGGTGGCGCTCTACGGGCGGGAAGGACGCTCTCGCCGGCAGGTGACCGAAGACATACTCTGGTCGCTCATCAATTCCCCCGAGTTCGTCTTCAAGGACTGATCGTCAGCAGCCGGTTTCCCGCAAAGGCACGTTTCATGGCCAACCACGATTCCCACGATTCTTTAGACACGAATCCTCCCTGGTGGGCGCGGCCGATGAGCCGGCGCCGCGGGGTGCAGCTGGGCATCGGCGGCCTTGCCGGGGGGAGCTTTCTCGATCTCTTTCGCCTCGTCCGCGCAGCGCGGGCGGCCGATCCGGCGGGGCGTGCCCCCTCCAACTGCATTCTGATCTGGATGGATGGCGGCCCGACGCACTTCGAGACCTTCGACCCCAAGCCCGATGCCCCGGCCGAGATCCGTGGTGAGTTTTCGCCGATCCCGACGAGCGTGCCGGGGATCCAGTTCTCCGAGCACATGATGGAGCTCGCGAAGATCGCTGACAAGTTCGCCGTCATCCGTTCGGTGTGCCACAACCAAGGCAACCACGGCGCCGGCAACCATTACATGATGACCGGCGCCCCGCCGCGGATCCCGGTCGGCTGCGGTGCATTTGTCAGCTTCCATCCCAGCATGGGCTCGGTCGCTTGGCACGAGCGCCAGGCGCCGCACGGCCTCCCCGGCTACTTCGCCCTTGCCGGCATGACCCGCTCCGGCGGCCCGAACTTCCTCGGCGCGAAGTACGCCCCGTTTGTCGTCAGCGACGATCCCAACTCGGCCAGCTTCCGGATCCGCGATCTCGCCGCACCGCGCTCCGTTGAGGGGACGCGCTTCGCCGAGCGCCGCGACCTGCGGGCGCTCACCGACCGGCTGCCGCGCTTCGACGACCCGGCCGCCGGCGACCCGGTCCGTGGCATCGACGAGCACTATGCCCGCGGCTACGACCTCGTCACCTCCCCCGCGGCCCAGGCCGCCTTCGACATCGGCGCCGAGCCTGACCGTGTCCGCGATGCCTACGGGCGAAACTCCTTCGGCCAGCAGGCCCTCCTCGCCCGCCGGCTCGTCGAGGCGGGGGTGCCGTTCGTGACCATCAACGACGGCGGCTGGGACCACCACAGTTCGCTCTTCGAGGCCCTGCGGACCCGGCTCCCCACCTGGGACAAAACCGTTGCCGCGCTGATCAACGACCTCGACGCCCGCGGGCTCCTCGAGACGACGATGGTGATCGCGCTGGGTGAGTTTGGCCGCACCCCAAAGCTCTCCACGCTCCCCGGTCAGACAAAAGCGGGCCGCGACCACTGGGCGAGTGCGATGTCGATCCTCTTTGCCGGCGGCGGTGCTCCCGGCGGGCAGGTGATCGGCGCTACCGACCGGCTCGGCCATTCGGCAAGCGAGCGCGTCCTCTCGCCCGAGAACTTCGTCTCCACCGTCTACACGAAGCTCGGCATCGATCCGTCAAAGAGCTTCCTGACTCCCGCCGGCCGGCCGACGTTCCTCGTCAGCGATCCGACGCCGATCCGCGAGCTGTTTTGACGTGAGGGTCAGAAAAGGTGCCAGCCACCAAATCTGGCGAAGATGGATAAACGGCCGCCGCAAACCACCCAGATTTGGTGGCTGGCACCTTTTCGTCGCGCTCCTCGCGTTTGGCGTTACCGCGTCGGCCGCATCCCCTGAAGCCACACGGCTCTTTCCCCCCGGCGCCAAGCGCGGCGCGACCGTCACCGTGAAAGTGGCGGGATCGTTCCCTGTCTGGCCAGCAACGGCCTGGACGGAGCGGCCAGGGACGGTGTGGGAGCCACAGCCCGAATCGGGAACGTTTGCCGTGACGGTCGCCCCCGAGGCGGCGCTCGGTGTCCATCTGGTGCGCTTCACGACCCCGGAGGGAGCCACAGCCCTGCGCCGCTTTGTCGTCGGCCATCTGCCGGAGATCGAGGAGACAGAGCCCAACGACAAGCCCGCCGCGGCGACCGCCGTCGCGGAGCCGATGGCCATCGTCAATGGCGTGCTCGGCAAGGGGGGAGATGTCGATCTCTACCGGGTCGCCCTCGCGGCCGGCGAGACGCTCGTCGCCCAGGCCGATGCCAATCGGCTCCTCGGCACCGCGGCCGATCTCACGCTCGACGTCGTCGACGCCCGGCATTCGCTCCTGACGCGGAATCTCGACGCCGCCGGCCTCGATCCGCGCGTCGTGTTCACGGCGCCTGTCGCGGGGGAGTATTTCGTCCGTGTCTACGGCTTCCCCGAGACCGCCGATGCGACGATCGGCCTGGCCGGTGGCGAAGCGTTTGTGTATCGGCTGACGCTCTCGAACCGCGGCTTTCTCGTCGCCACGCTGCCGTCGGCAGTTTCTCAAGGGAGCGAAGCGAAGCTCGCACCGCTCGGGTGGACACTGCCTGCAGAGAACACTCCGCTTCCGGTGCCCGCTGCGTCGCTCGCCCTATCGGCTACCGGCGCCCGGCGCAGCGTGACGGTAGCGCTCGACGGAATCGGCGGCGGCGCGAGCCTGCCGGTCGTGGAGATGCCGGTGGTGGTCGTGCCGCAGGCGGAGGGGGCGAGTGCCCTGCCGCCGGTGATGTTCTCAGGGTTGCTCACGGCCTCGAAGCAGCGCCTCGCGCACCGCTTCACCGCCACCAAGGACGTGGCGTATTCGCTCCTCGTCGAGGGGATCGCGATCGGCACGGCCGTCGATCCGGTCTTGTCGCTTGAAGGCATCGAAGGAAAACGGCTCGCGATCACCGACGAACCAGCGGGAACCCTCTCCTGGAAGGCGCCGGCGGATGGTGTCTTTACGGCTGTCGTCCGCGACCGCCGCGGCCAATCGGGACCGGCCCATGGCTACCGGCTCACAATCCGCCCCGATCTGCCGGGAGTGAATCTCGCCTGTGACGTCGATCGGCTCAGCGGTGAGCCAGGCAAGCCGCTCGAGCTTGCGATCACGATCGGCCGGGAGCATGGCTTCAAGGAATCGCTCGACATGGTCCTCGTCGATCCACCGCCGGGGGTGACGGCAGCGGCGGTGCCGTCGCCGCCAGAGGGGGATGCAGCGAAGAAGGTGAAACTCGTGATCACGGCTGCGGAGCCGTTCTCTGGGCCGATCCGCGTGGCGGCAAGGATCGCCGGAGCCGCCGACGCCGCGCCGCTCCCGGTGCGATTCGGCCCCGAGCAAATAGAGAGCGTCTGGCTCGGCATCAAGGCACCGTGACCGCACCTCGGGGCGAGCAGCACGCCGCGGGGAGGGCTCACGCCCCCCTTCGCCGACGCCGCTGCTCGTCGACCACCGCCATAAATCCGGCGACCAGTGCGAGGGCGCTTCCGCCCATGGCGGGGTCGATCTCAGGCACCGGCGCAGTGGGCACCACGGTGATACCGCCGATCTGGCCGAAGCCTGTGGCGAACGAGCCGAGGAGCGTGCCATTGACGGCGAAGTCATAGATCTTCCCGGAACCCGACGGGCTCCCCGCGATGATCTCGCCGTTGGAGAGGATCGCCAGCGCCCCGACTTCAAAGCTGCTGCCCGTCGAGGCGAATGCCGTCGTGACGTCGGTCAAGAGATTCGTCTGCAGGATCGCGCCAGTCATGATGCTGGCGGTATAGAGCGTCGTGCCCTTGATGGCCAGGCCGGTGGGACCGGAGAGCCCGCTTGCGCCATCGGCAATCAGCTCACCGACGTAGGCGCCGGAGGCGTCGAATCGCTTCACCGGGCCGGTCGCTTGGCCAGCGAGCGGGCCAGCGAAGTGGTAGGTCTGGTCGCTCACGTAGAGCTTCCCGTCGGCGGCAAGCGCGATGCCGGGGCTACTCGCGAGACTTCCGCCGGTGGTGTAGTCGCTCACGCCGACGGTGCCGCCGGTGACATTCGTCAGCTTCACGATCGGCCCGGTGTTGGCGAAGAAAGGATTTCGGCCGACGAGCAGGTCGGAGCCCTTGAACGCGAGGCTGCCGGGGAAGACGTCGAACGACGAGAACGTGTAGACGGTCGAGAGCGTGTTGGTCGTGAGGTTGAATCGGGAGATGCTCGGCGCGATCGAGGAGCCGTCGCCATCCTGGCCGATGTAGAGGTTGCCGTCTGGTCCTAGGGCGAGCGCGGCGGGATTCGTCGTCGAGCCGCTCGGTGAGACCGTCGCGATCGTACCGGCGGGGTTGGTCGTGTCGTAGCGCACCAGCGCCCCCGTCGAGTAGCTCGTGAAGTAGACGGTTTCGGCGCGGCCAGACCCAGCGAGCATGACCGCGATGGTGGCGGCGGCGAAGAAGGAGCGAAACGACGAGCGCGTCATGGTGGTCTCCGAAAAAACGGGTTATCGGCTCCTACGGAGCGGCGACCAGTGGTGCGGAAAAACGACGATCGGAACTCACGATCGTTGGGAAACCGACACTTCTACGTGAGAGCCCCGATGGAGATCAAGAGCAAAATGGGCTCGGTCGACGCCATGCTCCGCCAGCAGGCGGTTGAGTGCCGTGGAGAACCGATGGCGGGGAGATTTCGGCAGATCCGAGGCCACGACGAAGGCCTTCAGCTGCCGCTCCCTGCGTCGCGTCCCGAGTGCCATGCCCCCTCTCGGGTCTGGCGACGATCAAGCCGAAGCCGATGGGAGCAGTTTGGCGCTCTCGCCAAGCCTGAAGCCGACTTTGGCCACAGCCTGCTAAGCGGCGGGTAGGCGCACAACCATGATCATGGTAGCGCTGCGTTCTCTCCGCCGTCTCGGGTGGCAGCGGCCCGCCACAGGACCGGATCGACATCGTCAGCGACAAACTGCACGCTGCTGTCGGCCATCCCCGTGTTCACGCCGCCTGGGTGGCGGCTGCGGGCCGTCCGCCAGCCGTAGCCGGCGTACATCCGCGCCTTGTTGGGGTCGCTCATCAGTGCCGCCAGGCAGTCCATCGTCGGGTCGTTGGGGATGCGGGCATGGTTGTAGAGCGTCGTGCGGTACTCGCCGTTGGCCCAGGAGAATCCGCGGAGATCGGAGAGGTTGTAGTAAAAGGGACGGGCGCAGGCGGCATCGGTGAGCGGCGCGGTGAGCGCAAAGCCGTAGCCGGTTTTGGCGTTGACCAATGTCCGGTTCGTGGTGGCCAGGGGGCCGGCGCCGAGGATGCTCTCCGAGAAGGCGACCGTCTTCGAGAGCCCGTCGCGGACGTCGCGGTGACGCGTCTGTGAGTTGATGTAATAGATCCCGTCGGTGTCGAAGGGGGAGCCACCACCAGCGCCGGAGCCGGTGCAGCCGGCGTAGTTGGTGGGGCCGAAGTTGTCAGACACCGGGATCGAGATATCGCTCGGGCAGAGGAAGAGCGGGATCGTGAGCTTGACGATCGGCTTGTTCTGCGGGGCGATATCGCTGGGCGTGAGCCCGATGTAGAGCGGCACCGTCAGATCGAGCGCGTTGAGCAGTTGCTCCTGCTCGTAGTAGGGGGCCAGATGGGCGAGCACCGACCAGCGGAAGAACTGGTGGGGGAAATCGGGCTTGGCAGCCCATTGCCGCGACTCGGAGCCGATCGGAAACCGGCCCCGGGCCGTCTCGTGGTTGGTGGCGGCCAGCCCGAGTTGCCGCATGTTGTTCTGGCAATGGACCCGTCTGCCAGCCTCGCGGGCCGCCCCAACGGCCGGGAGGAGAAGCCCGATGAGCGTGCCGATGATTGCGATCACGACGAGCAATTCGACAAGCGTGAACGCCCTCCTCCGCCAATCCATGGAGACCTCTTTTCCAGGCGCCGGCCGCCGCGATGCTCAAACAAATCTCTGCTTTTCATAGCATTGAGATAGGCTGTTTTCAAGCCGTTCGCAGGTGAAGGCAGGCCTCCAGAGAGCGATGAATCAGGCCGCGGTGGCTCTCGATCATGACGTTGCTGTGGTGGGCGCTCCGCCCCGGTGGGTTCAAGCGGCCCCCCGTGGAAGGGGACGCGGCCGATGCGATCCATCTCGGCTGCTGTAAGATTCTCGTACCGCCGGGGCCTCATCCGGAGCCATCCCCGCGAAAGTCTTCCTAGCTCTGATTGAGGGAAACACCATGAC
>Ga0209401_1000141_pt1 | contig 47611 bp, 44 predicted proteins | sample M_140807_MF_Meta_FD_187318 | JGI IMG/M metagenome (GOLD analysis project Ga0209401, IMG submission 187318) | Freshwater microbial communities from Lake Montjoie, Canada to study carbon cycling - M_140807_MF_MetaG (SPAdes) (version 2) | ecosystem: Environmental > Aquatic > Freshwater > Lake...
AAGCATTGATTGCCATAAAGAGAATAGGGACCGCAGCAATCTACTTTGTAGCTGCCAAAATCTCCCCAAGGCCCAAGCTGAGATACGGAGTGCAATGCAAACAGTCAACGCAACCCCGTCGGCACCTTCATCATAAACTGTGGCTAGGCTGTTATTGATGATACTGAAGTGAATCCCAATTCTTCTTGCCTAGCAATTGGCGCAAAAGGTCATTTCGGTTGGATAGGTCAATGGCAAGTCTGCTGAAGCCAGATGGATACACACTCGCTGAACTTGGAAAGAAGATTGTCTGAGCGTTGGCAAGGGCGATCAGATCGCAGAGCGAGCCTATGTTTGTGGCTTGGCTGGTAATGCCAGGATTGTCGTGTAACTTTTGTCCCTGCGTATCAGGCACATTGGCCACGTGATGAATCGTTGAATCAGAGAGGATTTGCCGTGCATCTCTGAGAACTCTGTAATCATCTGTGCAGACAAGGACGTTGCGGTCGTTGAGCAAGGGTTTAATTGTGGCAAGGAATTCTATGTAGTCAAATGGCACATCAACATGACGGATATGAACGGCTTTGTAGCGCTTGGGTAGAAGGGAGAGTCGTGCAATGATTTCATTGGCGATTCTGGGCTGAAATCTGAAATACACCAATGCCTGCACTCCTTGGCCGCCGCCACATTGATCGTGGAGCAGCAGGGTTTCCGGCGGGTCGTGGGGGGTGATGCAGGGGCGCTCGCCAGAATCACTGTGAACAAAGTTGCAAATCTCGGGAGCATAGGTAAGTTCGTAGTTATTGAGTTTTCCGGTGAATGAGCTTGGGTGGCAAGATTGACCATTGAGTTCTTGAATATGTTGCTCCGTCAGTCTTGTTTTGATATTGGCGATCGGGTAAATGGTGTCGAAGTAGTGATCAAAGTGATCCCTAAGACCCGATCGATTGGTGTCAATAATGAGTTGTCGATTGAAGCGCAGCGCGTGGATGATCGACTTTTGGATCTGACAGAGGTTGTCATTGAGGCCGCCCTGTGGTCGGCAAAGGAGTTGTCGGCTGGATTCGCGTTGGATTCGGGCCTGGGTGATCCTGCGTTGTTCGCGTAGTCGCGTGCCCAGGGTCGTCAGACCATGCTGATCTTTCCAGTTCCGTTTCTCGTGGGTCCATGCCTGCATCGAATGGCTCCTGATGACGCTGGTCAGCCTTGCCTGTGGAGTACGTGGCTCAGAACTGTTCCAGGAAGCGCAGGTCGCTGGTGTACAGCCGGCGGATGTCATCGATGCCGTGGCGCACCATGCAGAAGCGCTCCACCCCCAGGCCCGCCGCAAAGCCGCTCCAGCGCTCCGGATCGATCCCCAGGCCCTCAAGCACGGCAGGATCCACCATGCCGCAGCCCATCACCTCCAGCCAGCGGCCCCGCCACTGCACATCCACCTCGGCGGAGGGTTCGGTGAAGGGGAAGTAGCTAGCTCGGAAGCGCACCGGCAGATCCCCGAAGAACCGTTGCAGAAAAGTGGTCACCGTGCCGCGCAGATGGCTGAAGTCGAGGCCTTCATCAAGGGCGAGTACCTCCACTTGGTGGAACACGGGCGAGTGGGTGGCATCCACCGCATCGCGGCGGTACACCCGGCCGGGGGCCACGATTCGCACCGGCGGGGGATTGGCCTCCAGGTGGCGGATCTGCACCGGCGAGGTGTGGGTGCGCAGCAGGCGCTCACCACCGTCGGCTCCGGGGGCCAGATAGAAGGTGTCCTGCATGTCCCGGGCCGGGTGGTGGGGCGGGATGTTGAGGGCGGTGAAGTTGTAGTGGTCGCTCTCCACCTCCGGCCCCTCGGCCACCCGATAGCCCAGCCCAGCGAAGATGTCGAGGATCTCCTCCACGGTGGATTGCAGGGGATGGCGATGGCCCGGCGGCACGTAGCGGCAGGGGGCGGTCACATCGAGGCTCTCCTGGGCGATGCGATCCGCCAGGGCCGAGGACTGGAGATGCTGAAGGCGCTCCCCCAGCAGGCTCTGCACCTGCTCCTTGAGCACGTTCGCCCGCTGCCCCACCTGGGGGCGCTCCTCGCCGGGAAGGCTCCCCATCGCCCCGAGCACCCCGGAGAGGCGTCCCTTTTTGCCCAGCAGATCCACCCGCAGCTGCTCCAACGCGGCCGGGTCGGCAGCGGCACCGATCGCGGCGGCCGCCTCCGCTTCCAGGGCCTGAAGCTGGTCGGTGAGCTGCTGGAGGGTGATCGTGGCGCTCACGGTGGGGGCTGCAGGACAGGGTGAAGCGCGACTGTAGGCAGTGCCGCTCAGGCTCGCCGCCAAGACCCCCAGCGCCCGCTTCCCTGGGCTCGCACGCGCGGGAACCATCGCGACCGGGCACGGGCCAGCAACGAGGCCAGACGTGTGGCGGCGATCAGGACGCAGGCCCAGGATGCGCGTCCACCCAGTCGGCGCCGGCCGGCTGCAGCCCACGGCACCCCGGTGACCGAAGGCTCCGTGGCAGCCTGATCGCCTGAGCCTCAACCCCCATGGCCCCCCTCCGGATCCTGATCAGCAACGACGACGGGGTCTTCGCCGCCGGCATCCAGGCCCTGGCCGCTGAGGCCGCCGGCCGTGGTCATCAGGTCACCGTGGTGTGTCCCGACCAGGAACGCTCCGCCACCGGCCATGGCCTCACCCTCCAGACCCCCCTGCGGGCCGAGCGGGCTGACCAACTCTTCGCCCCCGGCGTAACGGCCTGGGCCTGCAGCGGCACCCCCTCCGACTGCGTGAAGCTCGGCCTGTTCCGGCTGCTGGAGGAGCCCCCGCAGCTGGTGCTCTCCGGCATCAACCACGGCCCGAATCTCGGCACGGATGTGCTCTATTCCGGCACGGTGAGTGCCGCCATGGAGGGCACGATCGAGGGCTATCCCGCCCTGGCGGTGAGCTGTGCCGATTTCAAGTGGCGCCAGTTCGGCCCCGCCGCCAGCCTCGCCCTCGATGTGGCCGAGGGCATGGTGGCGGCCGGCTGGCCTGAGGGCATGCTCCTGAATCTCAATGTGCCGCCGCGCCAGAGCGGGGCGATCGGCCCCCTGCGCTGGTGCCGCACCGCCGTGCGCCGTTACACCGATCAGTTCGACCGGCGCGAGGATCCCCGCGGTCGCACCTATTACTGGCTGGCCGGCGAGGTGGTGGACGACCTCGAAGCCGCCGTGGCGGGGCCCGGGGAGTGGCCCACCGATGTGGCCTGGATCGCTGCCGGTGGCGCCTCGCTCACGCCGCTGCAGCCCGAATTGTTCTGGCGTGGTGCCACCGCCCAACTCCCCGATCCTGCTGCCTTCGCCGCTGGCCCTAGGCCCGCCTGATCGACCCGCTGGAGCCATCGGCCCCCGACGAAGAGGGCCCAGGGCGGGAGCGCCCTCACCCCTTGCGGTAGACCCGCTGCAGCATCCACAGGGTGAACATCAAGCCGATCAGATGGGCGAAGAGCACTTGGGTGTTGCTCAGCACCGAGAGCATCTCGATCGAGGTGATCGGGTAGCTGCTGATCGGCCCCTGGCTGCCCTGGTAGGACATCGGGCCGAACAACCCAGGCGCCTGCATTGAAGCCTGCAGGAAGAGGCTTCCGGCCAGGGCCTGGTAGCCCACGGCGGCGATCGTGAGGCCGGCCAGATCCACCAGCAGCCCGCGCTTGATCAAGCGGCTAGTTTCGCCTCGGCTGGGCCTCACTGGACTGGCCAGGGCCCGGCCGCAGCGGATCACCAGCCAGCACTGCCAGAGGCTCCAGGCCAGCAGCAGGAAGGAGAGGGTGGTGAAGGAGAGTCCGGGGCCCAGGCCTACCGCTCTCTGGGCATTGGCGCCCACCCGGGCGCCAATGTTGTTGAACAGCAGCACCCCCACCACCACCACCGCCAGGGCCAACTGGGTCCAGAAGCGCACCCAGCCCACATTGCGGAGGGCGCCGGAGATGCGCTGCAGATCCACTGGATCGGCCATGGGTCGTGCTTCCGCAGAGGTTCCAAACTTGCCATGGGAGGATCGCCACGGCGAGCGCCTGGCCCTGAATCCCCTGTCGATCCCGCTGCACACCCCGGACCAGGCCCTGCGCCCCACCGCCATCGCCCTGGGCAGTTTCGATGGTCTGCATCGGGGTCATCGGCGGGTGATTGAGGCGATCACCGCCACCACCAACCACGTCCCAGCTGCAGCCGGGGGACCGGAGGCATGCGGCGACGCCACAAGCGGAAACGGCTTTCCCACCGTGGTCAGTTTCTGGCCCCATCCGCGCGAGGTGCTCCATGGCGAAATGCGCCTACGGCTCGACCTGCCGGAGGAGAAGCTGGAACTGCTGGAGCCTCTGGGGATTCGCCAACTGGTGATGGTGCCGTTCACCCCTTCCCTGGCCGCCCTCTCCCCCGAGGCCTTCGTGGCGGAGGTGCTGGTGGGGCAGCTCCAGGCGCGCCGGGTGGCCGTGGGTGAAGACTTCCGCTTTGGCGCCGGCCGTCGCGGCAACGCGGCCGATCTGGCGCGGATCGGAGGCGCCTGCGACGTTGCAGTGTCGGTTTTACCGATGCTCTCCGAAGGGGGCGAGCGGGTGAGCAGCAGCCGGATCCGGCGGGCCCTGGCCGCCGCTGATCTGGCGGAGGCAGAACGGCTTCTCGAGAGGCCCTATCGCTTCGGTGGGCGGGTGGTGCCGGGCCGTGGACTCGGCCGGGGCCTGGGCTGGCCCACGGCCAATCTTCAGGTGGATGGCCGCAAATTTCTTCCCCGGGAGGGCGTTTATGCCGTGCTGGCCTGGTCCGGCGCTGTCCGTGGCGTCGGCATGCCCGCTGTGATGAATCTGGGTCCCCAGCCCACCGTGGACCCCCTCGCACCCTCGGCGGTGGAAGTGCATCTGCTGGATCGGGAGATCGACCTGGGTGGAGCCCAGCTCATCGTTCAGCCCGTGCGCTACCTACGCAGCCAACAGCGGTTCTCCGGCCTCAAGGAGCTGGCGGCGCGGATTGCGGAGGATGCTCGCCAAGCTGCGGCAATCCTGGCCGTGCCTCCAGGTTGAAATCCCTGCCCTCGTGTTTGGCTGCTGACCGACTTGATTCCCCGGTTTTACGGCCTCCGCCCAGGCGGCCGCTCCGGCGGGCCTGCCCCCCGATCGCCACCTCCGGTTCGGCCCGGCATCAGGCGATGGCGTAGGCGTGGCGAAGGCCCCAACTGATGAACAGGGCGATCAGGCCCATGAGCAGAATGCCGGAGATCAGCACCAGCAGGGGATTGTCTTCACTGCCGCTGCCCGGATCGTTAACCATGGGGCCCTCAGGGTTCTTTTCAGACTAGGTAAGGCTCCACCCCTCCTTCATCGCATCCCGAGTGCCGATTTCCCCGCCGACCACCGCTTCCTCCCCGGTCCCCGGCGGTGATCGGGCCGGGGATGCCCCGCTGCCTGACGGGGGCGAGGGGGCCCCCCACAGGCTTGCCGATCGGCCTGCGATTGAGCGCCTGCTCGACGCCAATCTCGATCGGGCCCGGGAGGGCCTGCGGGTTCTCGAGGACTGGGCCCGTTTTGGCCTGGATCGCCCCGACCTGGTGGCCCGCAGCAAGGACCTGCGCCAACGGCTGGGGTTACTCCACCTCGATTCCTACAAGCAGGCTCGCCACACCGCCTCCGATTCGGCCGCCGGCCTCAGCCATCCGGCCCAGGCAACACGCACCGCACCGGAGAAGATCGTGGCCGCCAACGCCGCCCGGGTGCAGGAGGCTCTGCGGGTGCTCGAGGAGTTTGGGCGTGGTCTTGATCCACCCCTCGCCGAGGAGGCGGCCCGCTGCCGCTACCGCCTCTACGACCTGGAGGTGGATCTGCTCCGCGCTCCCCGGGATGGCGATGCCCGCCGTGCCTTGCTGGGGCGTTGTTCCCTCTATCTGATCGTGGGCGCCGGATCTCAGGATGTCGTGGCGGGCGCCCTGGAGGCCGGGGTAGGGATCGTGCAGTACCGCGCCAAGGCGGCCGATCCCCTCGATGATCGCCAGAGGCTCCTCGAAGCCCAGGAGCTGCGGCGGCTCTGCCACAGCCATGGGGCCCTGTTTCTGGTGAATGACCGGGTCGACCTCGCCCTGGCGGTGGAGGCCGATGGTGTGCACCTAGGCCAGGGCGATCTGCCCCTGCCGGCGGCGCGGCGGCTGCTCGGCCCCGATCGCCTGATCGGCTGCAGCACCCATGCGCCCGAGCAGCTCCACCGCGCCGTGGCCGAGGGCTGCGACTACGTGGGGGTGGGGCCGGTCAACGCCACCCCCACCAAACCCGGGCGGGAACCGGTCGGCCTGGCCTACGTGGCGGCCGCGGCACGGGAGTGCCCCGTTCCCTTCTTCGCAATCGGCGGCATCGACCTGGCCAACCTGGGCGCGGTGGTCGCCGCCGGCGCCCGGCGGGTGGCGGTGGTGCGGGCGATCGCGGCAGCTCCCGACCCGCGGGGGGCCAGCGCTGGTCTGTTGGAGGCCTTGGCGCAGGTTGATGGCTGAACCGATCACCGTTCGGGTCAACGGAGAAGAGCGGACGGTGCCGGCCGGCCTGAGCTTGGATCAGGTTTTGGAGGTCCTTGGCTATCAGCCCCGGCTGGTGGTGGTTGAGTTCAATGGAGCCATTCTCGCCCGTCAGCATTGGGCTTCCCAGCCTGTGGTGGAATCCGATGTCCTGGAAGTGGTCACCATCGTGGGGGGTGGTTCCTAGATTCCGTTCATCCCTCGGTGCCTTCCATGGCCCCTCGACCGTTGCCACTGTTCCTGCGTCCCGCGCTGCGGCGCCTGACCGGTTTCATGCTTGTGCCGGTGCTGATGGCCGCCCTGCTCGCAGCCTCGCCAACCCCCGCCCAGGCCGCCAGTGGCGGTCGCATCGGCGGCGGCAGTTTCCGCTCGGCTCCTTCCGCGCCCCGTAACTACGGCGGCGGCGGCTCCTATCGCGGTGGTAACCGCGGTGGCTATTACGGCGGTGGCGGTGGTTACTACGGTGGCGGCGGGTACTACGGCGGTGGTGGTTACTACGGCGGCGGCGGTTTTGGGGTGCCGTTCGTGGTGCCGATCTTCGGATTCGGTGGTGGTCTGCTCGGCCTACTGGTGCTGATGGCCGTCGTAGGCGCTCTGCTCAACGGCCTGCGCAACGCGGGTGGCAGCCTGTCCGGTTCCGATTCCGCCGGCAGCCTCGGCGGTTCCGTGGATGGCCCGGTGGCGATCGCCGAGGTTCAGGTGGGTCTGCTGGCCTCCGCCCGCGAACTCCAGGCCGACCTGCGTCGCATGGCAGCCACGGCTGACACCTCCACCACCGCCGGTTTGCAGCGGGTTCTGCAGGAAACCAGCCTCTCTCTGCTGCGCAACCCCGAGCTCTGGGTCTACGCCAACGGCGAGGTGGGTCAGGTGCCCTTCGCCAGTGCCGAGTCCACTTTCAACCGCCTCGCCGTGCGGGAGCGGAGCAAGCTTGAGCGGGAGATCACCACCAATGTGGCCGGAACGCGCAGCTCCGGCTCCACGGCGGTGGCTGCCGGCAGCAGCGACGCGGCGAGTGATTACATCGCCGTGACCCTGCTGATCGCCAGCCGTCGCGCCCTCCAGCTCAAGGGCACGGACACGGCTGAGGCGCTTCGCGAAACCCTGCAGCGCCTTGGTTCCGTGGGAGTGGAGGATCTCCTCGCCCTCGAGGTGATCTGGCAGCCCGAGGGCGTGGGCGAGGTGCTCACCGCCGACCAGTTGCTGGGGGCCTATCCCGAACTCCAGCATCTCTGAGCCGAACCGCCCCTCTCCGGTAGCTGCCTCGTTTCCGCAGGCGTCCTTCCGATACCTGCGGATGGCCTTGCGAGCAAGGTCTCCTGCCCCGCTCGATGCGCTTTTGCCGCGCAGCTGTTCTGGAGCTTGATCAGGAGCCTGAATCAGCCCCTCTCAGGCTCCTTGGCTGAAGCCCCCAGGATGCGTAGGGCCGCCATCGCCGCTCCATAGCCGTTATCGATGTTCACCACGGTGAGCCCCGGCGCACAGCTGGCGAGCATGCCGTGCAGGGCCGCCTGTCCACCGGCGCTCACCCCATAGCCCACCGATACCGGCACTCCGATCACCGGCTGGGGCAGAAGGCCGGCTAGCACGGTGGGCAGGGCTCCCTCCATCCCGGCACAGGCGATCAGCAGCGGAGCCCGCTTGAGTCGATCCAGCTGGCCGAGCAAACGATGCAGCCCCGCCACGCCCACATCCAGCACCAGCTCGCTGGCGATCCCGTGGCAGGCCAGGGCCAGGTTGGCCTCGCTCGCCACACCCAGGTCGCTGCTGCCCCCGGCCACGATCGCCACCGCTGCCCGTTCAGGATTTGCCTGGGGCAGTGAGGTTGAGCAGAGGCAGCGGCCGTCCGGGTGATAGCGCCAGGTCGTGGGGTCATGCCCCCTGGCCTCCAGGCCCATGAGCACCGCCTCGGCCTTGGCGGCAACCACCCGGGTCACCAGGCCGACCTGGCCGGCCTGGTGGAGACCTTCCAGGGCCGCCGCGATCTGCCCGGCACTCTTGTGTTCGCCCCAGATCGCCTCCACCATTCCCAGCCGGCTGCGGCGATCGAGGTCGAGGCGGAGGTCGGCTGGCCCTGGGGATGGGGTCATGGCCGCTGCAGCAGGGCTACCGCATGGCAGGCGATGCCCTCTTCCCGCCCGGTGGCATCAAGACGTTCATTGGTGGTGGCCTTCACCCCCACCCGATCGGGCTCCACCCCCAGCCGGCCGGCGATGGCTGCCTGCATCGCCGCGATGTGGGGCCGAAGTTTTGGCCGCTCGGCCACCACCACCGCATCCACGTTCACCACATCCCAGCCCCGCTGCCGGATCAGGTCCATCACCCGCTCCAGGAGCTCCAGGCTGTCGGCCCCCTTCCAGCGGGGATCGTCGGGTGGGAAGTACTGGCCGATGTCCCCCAGGCCCAGGGCCCCCAGCAGGGCATCCATGAGGGCGTGCACCAGCACGTCGGCATCGCTGTGGCCATCGAGGCCCAGCCCGGCCGGATGCTCCAGCCGTTGGCCCCCCAGGATCAGGGGCCGACCGCTCACCAGGCGGTGGATGTCATAGCCGTTGCCGATGCGCAGTTGCGGAAAGGAGCCAGTCATACCAGCGGATTTGGTGGCACGTAAAAGGCCGGTTAGCCAGCTGTTACCCAATACGACAAGTGAGCCTTGGCTTTTGGATGACTCAACAACCGTAATGCATCATCGATGATGCATGTTGATGCGGGATGCGGGACAGAACGGTGCTAGAAGTAACTTGTTCTGTTTTCACTAATTTATGGCTTACGCAATCACGCATTTTTGGCCAGGCGCCACGGAACAGCAGTATAGAGAAGAAGTCGCTGCATCTCATCCAGAAGGTGGGTTGCCCAAGGGACAGGTTTATCACGCAGCAGGAAACACAGAAGGTGGCGTATTGATTGTGGCCATCTGGGACTCAAAAGAGTCTTGCGACCGCTTCGTAGCCGACGTGCTGCTGCCCAATGTAGATAAACCAGGCGGACTAGAGGGCAGGCCAGAGGAGCGCACCGCCGAAACCTTTAACGTTGTCACCCAATAGTCCTCAGGAGCCAAAACCCAGTCCTCGATAGGAAAATTACTCATCCTCGCATACATTACTGATGCCCAGTTGCATGCTTGGCACTGGTTGGGCGTCCGATACTGGATCAGTTTTCCAGCCTTGGCGCTCCGCTGCCTTCGGTCGGTTGCCCGAGTCGGCCGCAGAGCTCTGCTGTTCCAGCCAGCGGGCATGGAGATCGGGCCGCCGCTGGCGGGTGCGCTCCTGCTGCTGCTCGACTCGCCAGCGGGCGATCGCCCCATGGTCGCCGCTGCGCAGGATGGCGGGCACCTCCATGCCGCGGAACTCAGCAGGGCGCGTGTAGTGGGGGTGCTCCAGCAGCAGGCTGCTATGGCTCTCCTCCTCCAGGGAGGCGGCCGTTCCCACAGTGCCCGGCAGCAGGCGCACCACCCCGTTGATGATCGTGGCGGCGGGCAGTTCGCCACCGGTGAGCACGAAGTCGCCCACCGACACCTCCTCATCAGCCAGGCTGCGGATTCGCTCGTCAAAGCCCTCGTAGTGGCCGCAGAGCAGCACTAGCTGGTCGTAGCCACCGGCCCAGCGCTGCAGATCCGACTGATGCAGCGGCCGTCCCTGGGGGCTCATGAGCAGCACCCGGCGGCGGCTTTGGCAGGGAATGGTCTCGAAGGCCGCGTACACCGGTTCGGGCTTGAGCACCATGCCCGCCCCGCCGCCATAGGGCTCATCATCCACCTTGCGGTAGCGGTCTGGGGCGTGATCGCGGGGGTTGTGGAGGTGCAGTTCGGCGATGCCGGCCGTGAAGGCCCGGCCGATCACTCCGAGGCTGAGCAGGGGCGTGAAGGCCTCGGGGGCCAGGCTCACCACATCCAGACGCATCACGGCGCGGGGCGGCTGACGCGGCGGATCTCGGAGCTGAAGCTGGCCCGGGCGGGGCTGCCGTCGCTGCGGCACTCCACGCTGCTGCGCAGGCGCAGGTTGGGTTTGGTGAACCAGATCCGCTCGTGCACCACGGCATTTGTTCCGGCCTGGGTGAGCTCCAGGCTGCCATCGCTCCAGAGTTGCCAGGTGCCCTGGCTGAGCGTATTGCCAGCTTGATCCCGGCGCTCAAAACCGCCTCCCGCTCGGAAGTGCAAGTGCTGCGGTGTGCCCGCTCGGCTATCGAGCGCCGGGGGCGTCACCTGCAAGGACCCCGGTTCGTGCGGTTCCCCGGGCTCCAGGTAGGCCACCAGCAGGGCCCCGCGGGCACTGTCGTGCCACTGTTCCCGGGGTTCTGTTGCTGTTTGGCCCGGATCATCGTTGCCGAAGGGCCCCTGAATGGCTGGGCCCGCCGCTTCCACCACAGCGGCCCCGGCAGGAGGCTCTCGGTCGGCGCGATCAGCGCCGGCATCCTCAAGCTGGAAGCGGCTGCGCACCGTGAGCCACTCGCCGTCACAGAGGCGCAGGAAGCTGGCCAGGTTGGAGGGGGGAAACTCGCTCAAGCGGATCGCCATGTACCGGCTCATCCTCTCAGCTGCCCTGCTCCGTTGCATTGCTCATCCAGCTCGCCTGAGCCCCCCTTACTGAGCCCCCCTGTCTGAGCCCAGCGAAACAATCGCTGGGATCGTCAATCCCCTGTGTACCCCAGCTCCGCTAAGCGGGAGGCACTGCGCCGCCAGTGGGGAACCACTTTCACGAACAGCTCCAGGTAGACGGGGCCGTCGAACACCTTTTGCATCTGCAGCCGGGCGCCCTTGCCGATCTCCCGCAGCATGCTGCCGCCCTTGCCGATCAGGATCGCCTTCTGGCTGCTGCGTTCCACCACCACCGTCGCCAGCACCGCGGTGCGGGGCCCATCGTCCACGATCCGCTCCACCCGCACCGCCACCGAATGGGGCACCTCCTCGCGGGTGTGGTGGAGCACCTGCTCCCGGATCAGCTCACCCAAGAGCAAAGGCTCAGGCTGGTCGCTCACGGCGTCGGCTGGGTAGAGGTGGGGCCCGGGGGGCAAATCAGCCGCCAGGCTTCGCACCAGCTCGGCGGTGCCTTCCCCGGTGAGGGCACTCACAGGATGGAGGGGCCAGGCACGGCCGGATTCGCCTTCGTCGCCGGCCAGCAGCTCCCGGTAGGAGACCGCCAGTTCCATGGCCTGGCTCGGTTCCACCAGGTCGTGTTTGTTGAGCGCCAGGTGCACCGGCAGGTTCACCTGGCGCAGCAGATCCGCGATGAAGGCGTCACCCCGACCCGCCGGCTGGCTGCCATCCACCAGCAACAGCACCACATCCACCTCGCCGATCGCCCCGCGGGCGCTCTGCACGAGCCGCTCACCCAGCAGGTGATGGGGCTTGTGGATGCCTGGTGTATCGAGCAGCACCAGTTGGGCCGTGGGTGTGGTGAGAATGGCCCTCAGCCGGTTTCGGGTGGTCTGGGCCACGGGCGAGGTGATCGCCACCTTCTCTCCCACCAGCTGGTTGAGGAGGGTGGACTTGCCCACGTTGGGGCGACCGATCAGGGCGACGAAGCCGGATCGGAATCCTTCGGGGCTGGCTGGCAAGGCCTGGGGAATCTCCATCCAGCAAGCCTGGCAGCTAGCGCATCCCGGCGGGAGCATCGCCTGGCGGTCGGGCCCGCCGCTTCATAGGCTGGAGCGCAGCTACAAGGGTCCAACCGCATGACTGCCGAGTCCGGAGCCGCCGTTCCCACGTTTCCCCAGGCGATGGAGCGAGCCACCCAGGAGCTCGCCCTCTGGGAGGCCGGCGAGATCAGTGATGAGGTGCTGGCCGATCAGGTGGCCCACCTGGTGAACAGCAGGGACGGCGCGCGCGGTTTTTTTGTGGTGAGCCTCACCAGCGACAGTTCCCTGATGGATCGCCTCCCCGAGCCGCTTGTGTTGCAGCTGCGGGCGGCAGGCGAGGGGGTGGTGGATCTCACAGCACGCAATCTGGCGATGTCCACGGCGATGGCGCTGCATCATCAGCGCAGCGGGGACTCCGCCCAGCAGGCCCGATCGGAACGGGTGCGGGACCGGAGCACTGAGCTCTTGCGCCAGCTTGATCCGAATCTGGTCAAGGAGCGTCTGGAGATTCTTTTGCAGGCAGCCGGCCTGTCCAGCGGACCTGATCTCGCCTTTCTCGATCGCTGGGGGTACGACCCAGAACAGCGACGAGCGATTAGCGAGTCCGTTCTGGCGGTGGCTGAGTAGCCAGTTGCGCCGGCATCAGGTCCCCTGCCACAGGGGGGGGGTGATCACCGGTGCTGAGGTGGGCGACCAACCGGGAGCGGGTCCAGTTCCGTTCTGAAGCCTTAACCAAATCGGTGTCGTCTCGGGGGGGGACGGCGCGGGCGACCAGGTGGGAAGGGCACGAGGGGAGGGAGTTGCTGTGATGAATCCCTGATCAGCCACAGGGGATCCTGCTTGGCCGCGCGTCCAGCCGGGTCTGCTTTCTGTTGCTGCCACCACGCTCTGGTCCGCCCAGGCCGGCATGGCTGAGGCGCAGATCAGGATGAGGGTGAGCCAGCATCTGCGCCAGGGCAGGGAGGTCGGGGGAATCGCTGCCATCGTGATCAAGGAAGGCTGGCTCCACTCCCCGGAGAGACCGTCACGCTGGCGGCAGGAGCCGCTAGCGGAGGTGGTGCCATCTCAGGGGCCGGCGCCGCGGCCACCGGGGGTGGGCTGGGCAGCACCGCCGGTTCAACTGCGGCCACGCGGGCTGGGCTGGGCGCAGATAGGGGTTCAGCGGCAGGGGGTCGGCTGCTCGTAACGACGGGAGCTGGGGTCGGCGCGGTGGAGGTGGTTCGGGCGGGGGCAGGCTGCGGGGTGAGGGGCGCTTCAGGGAGGGGCTCCAGGTGGACCACCGCGGCGGTCACCCCGGGCTGTGCCGAGCTGGTCTGGCGTGCGGACCACTGGCGGATTTCATCCACCACGGCCGGGTTGTCGGGTTTGGTGAGGATGTCGACGCTGCCATCGGGCTGCACGGCCAGGGGCACCGGGGTGGACTGGCGAACCCGTAGTGAGGGCACATGGACAACCCGGGCGGCCGTGACACTGACGGGTGCACCCTTGCTGGCCCCTAAACCGTGGAGGGCCCGACGCATCGGTTCCCTCCAGGCACCGGGGAGAGGTGCCAGGGGATCACCGCTCCCTTGCCAGCGAGCCCGCTCGGCCATGGCCAGCGGTGGCATGGGGGCGCCCTTGAGATCGCTGAGCCCCAGGCTGCCACCGAGCAGCTCGGCCCTGTTGAAGGTGCGGAGCAGGGGGTTCTGCCAACCCGGGGTGATGGTCAGGTCGAAGGCGGCGGTGTTACCCCGTGGTTGGGCAGCTTTCTCAGGCCTGGACGTAGGGGCTGATGAAACGGAAGGGTTGGCGGTTTCCCTCGGTTTGGACCTGCGGGATGACACGGTCGGGGCGGATCCGCCCAGGCTCTGTTCGCTCACGATGCCAGCCCCTTCAGCCGGGTTCAGGGGCGACCGGCTGGCGCTGCCGAGAAGCAGACCGGTGTCCGTCGTCTGACCGTTTTCCGTTGAAGCGGAATCGCGCTGCTGGGTCTTCGGAATTTTTGCTTGGGGGGAGCTGCGAGCTGTGGCCTCGGCGATTTCTTGTTGTTCCCGAAGCTCAGCCTGCCAGCGATCGTGAAGATCGATGGCCACTAGGGGCAGCCAAACAGTTTGACTCAGGAGGGCCCAGGCAAGGGCGATGTTTGTGTTCGAGGGGCGGGAAGAGGGGTTCATTAGAATGGTGGTGAAGATGCGTGGGACGGAGAATAGCTAAAGTGGTCAATTACGGTTGTTATTGTTCCAGTTCTGGTTGTAGAAATACCAGGTATTAACTAAATTGGCAGCGTTGCTAGCCGCTCCGATCGGTATAGCGATATCGGTGAAAGCATCCAAAACTTTGCCGTAAGCACTGGTTTTCACAATGATCGTATCGCCATTGCGTAGAGGGGGATTTTTGGCAGACAAGTTGGTCGTATCGGAATAGCTGAAGGTCTGCCGCGACGCCTTTCCATCACGGCTGAAACGTACAAGCTCAACCTGATTCTTGTTGGCTCGCCAGCGAACAGGCCCGCCGGCGCGGAAGATTGCCTCGACAAGCGGTGTATTGGCGGGTAGAGGGATGGACCCTGGTGATTTGACCTCACCCAGAACCGTCACGTTGATCGCGGTGGGCGCCAGGTTTGAAGCACCGATTTCGCGGATTTCGGGAGTCAATTCCTTGGTATAACCAATGATCAAGGTGTCGCCATCAAACAACACAGGATTCTGGAGTTGGTTGCCATTGAGCAGAACCTGGCTGATGTCGAGGGTGGCCTGCTTCTGAGTACCATCAAGGCCAGCTTGACGCCGGAGGATCACTTTACGGATATCGGAATTGACCGTGATCCCACCAGCCTGCTGAATGGCTGAAACGGGGGTCGAAAACGGAGCCAAAGGATAAAGACCGGGCTTTTCCACTTCTCCGATGATTGAAACCTTGACTGGACGAGGACTTACTAAGGTGATGTAAAGCTGGGGACGCTTCAGTTGTTTGCTATACAAGCTGGTCAACCAACGGCCGGCCTGGCCAAGGGTGAGCCCAGTCAACTGAACTGAACCCAGCAGAGGGAGGCTGCTGGTCCCATCTGGCAGAATACCGAAGGGCCCTCCAACATCCTTTGCCGCAGGATCGAGAAAGCTGAGTTGCAGCCCATCTCCAGGGCCGAGCACGTAGAGGTCGGCATACATATCGCGGATGCTCATTTTACCCGAACCCATGGCGGGCGGATTCGAGGCCGCGACGACCTGCCCCGGGTACCCAGGCTGGAAGGGAGCTGGCCCTTGCCGCGCGGAAGGATCGGGATTGGACCCAGCCTGAGCCCTTTGAGCTGAGGGGCTGCAGAACAGGAAAGTGGCGAGAAGGGCCCCGCAAATCCTGGTGTGGTGGCGCCTCCGGGGCCCGGGGCTGTCAGGCCTGGACCAAGCCAGGCTTTTCCTGGATTGGAGGCCCCGCCTGGAGTCGGAAACGTGCACGCTAGTTTCTGAATGGCGATCCATCTTACTAGGTTCCAAAGGGGGAGAACTGCCCGGGGTGCCAGATCATCAACGGATCTCTGTTTTTCCTTTCGCCGGCAGGTGCACTATACTAACCAACAGTATGCTGCACCCGCCGTGACCATTACGGGCGCCCCCCTGCAACCCATCCCCGGTGGGAGCTTGCCCAGCGCTGAGGTCCTCATGGCTGGAGCCGCCATGCCCGGCGTGAGGTACCAGGGGTTTGATGGCGGCCTCTCGCCGTCTCCCTTGGCCTCCGCGGAGGGTGGAGGTGATGGTGGCTTGAAGGGCTTAGTCAGGACAGTTAAACGTCGACAGGGGGTTTTTCTTTTCACCTTTGCCCTTGTTTCAGGGGCGATGGCACTCGACACATTGCGCCAGAGAATTTTTGCGCCTGTTTACGAGGGTGGATTTCAGATCCAGATCAGTAACCCTTTTGAATCAGCGGTTTCTGGACTTGGTGAAAACAAGCTTGAAACCATTGCGCGGCAAGCGCCAAAAAATGATGTCCCGAGCCTCATTGTGCTCATGCGTTCTCCCCTTCTGATTAAGCCAGTTGCTGATCGGGCTGGAGTTTCGATGAATGAATTGATCTCCAATCTTTCGGTTACTCCAGCAGCAAATGTTGATCAGGTTCTCGCAGTGAATCTTCGCTGGCGGGATCCCGCGAAAGGACGTTTGATTTTGAACGAATTATCCAAAGATTATACCAAGTTTTCCCAGTCACAACGGCAAGCTGCCTTGAATTCCGGTGTTGATTTCCTGGAGCAACAAGCCCCAGCCCTGCGCGCGAATGTTTCAAAGCTGGAATCTCAGCTTAAAGATTTTCGAGAAAAATATAACGTAATGGATCCAAGTGGCATGGCGGAACAAATTGTGGCTACTCGTGATAATCTGGTTGGCCAGTCCATCGCTCTTCAGGTAGAGCGCACTCAATTAGAAAGTCAGCTGAAATCTGTTCAATCAGGGCGATTGAATTGGACTCCTAGCGGAGCGCCCACTCCCGTACAGCAGCTGGGTCGCCAAGGAACCGTGATTCCAGGCCGTGAGCAGACCCCAGACCAAGAGGGAGCAAAGCAAGCTGGGTCTGCAGGCCAAGCAACTCCCAATGAAGCCCTAAATCAATATGAGCGCGAGCTAGCCAATGCACGAGCCGTCTACAAAGATGATTCCCCTATTGTGCAATCCATCCTCGCTCAACGCGATACGATCCTGCCGGTGGTACGCAAGCAGGCAACAGATGCTATCAGTGCTCAGATCTTTGCCAATGAATCGCAGCAGGATGAACTTAACCGCCAGATACTTCTTCTCAATGAGAATTTCCGATCCAGCCCAACGTTGATGAGGAAATTTGAAGAATTAACGGCCAATCTTAAAGGCGCACGTGAATATTATTCCAGCTATTTGATTGCTCGCGACAATTACCGCCTCCAGCGAGCCCGATCCACCTCTCCTTGGCAGGTGATTGCGCCTGCAGAGTTTGGCGATATTCCGGTGGAACCGAATTTGCAGCGCAACCTCCTCCGCGCTCTTATGTTCGGACTGATCTCAGGTCTTGGTGCAGCGATTCTTCGTGATAGAACCGACAACGTGTTCCATACCCCAATGGAAACTGAACGTGAATTGCAACTTCCCGTTCTTGGTTTGATTCCATACCTTCCGCTTGAACCCGGAGTTGAAATTTCTACAAGCATTGCCAAGATGAGCGCCAGTGAGCGCTTTGCCATCAAGGAATCACTGCGCAGCTTGTTCACCACCTTCCGTCTCCTCCGGGCCGACCGGAACATTCGTTTGGTCGGTGTAACCTCATCCACCCAAGGGGAAGGAAAATCAACAGCGGTCACCATCTTTGCCCGCACCCTTGCAGACCTCGGTCTCAAGGTGCTTGTTGTGGACGCAGACATGCGTTTGCCCATGCAGACCCGTTATCTCGGTTTGGCAAATGGCGAAGGCTTTTCCACCATACTCACCGATCCTTCAGTTTCATTGAAGTCTTTGATTCAACCGATTCAAGATAATCTCGATATCCTCCCTGCCGGACCCAAGCCCCCTGATCCAGCGAAATTGCTCAATTCTGCGCGTTCACTGGAAGTTGTCAACGAAATTCGCGCACTTACTGAGTACGATATCGTGTTGTTTGATGCTCCACCTTGTCTAATGCTCGCTGACCCAATCCTCTTGGGTGAGAAACTCGATGGGATTCTCTTCCTCGTAGGCCTCGGCAAGGTCAGCCGCGAACTCGCACCGCAGGCCTGTCGCCGCATTAAGGCCACTGGAGTTGATGTTTTAGGTCTTATCTGTAACCAAGTGAACTTTCCAAGTCGTCTTAACGATTATGGCTATGAATATGGTTACTACTACCACTATGCCTACGCTAATGCCAGTGGCTATAGTTCTACCTATGGCAAGCCTGGAAATGGAGTTGGTAGTTACGTTCGCGGTGTTGGAAGTTCTGTTCGCAGGTATAGAGATTCTTACCTTAGCGACCGATATGTCCGCGAAGGAAGCGGCTCTGCCATTCAGCGGTATCATGATGAAGGAGTATCTACCGACTTGCGGCAATCCAAGTTTAAGTCCGGACAAATTGATACGAATGCAACCATTGGCAGCGGCGATCCTTCAAAGAATGTCGATCAGTCGGGTGGATCCGATCAATCAGTCGCCAATTCTCAGAAGTCTCCCTCTAGTCGCGGTACTGATTGGTTGAAGAAGCTGCCCTTCCGCCGCTAAACCAAAGTTTAACTTAGACTAACAGAGTGCAACGTCTGGGTGTTTTTACATCAATTTCAAAACCTGTTCAAGCTGATCAAGATCGCTGAAGATCGGAGAAGCGGCTGGATGGCATAAGCGTACTCGATCATATGCAGTCAAGATATCAATATTTTGACTTCTCGCCACTAGCCCTATCGCTATAAGAGGTGATCTCTCCCTTCCTGCAAAGCAATGAAGATAAGTAGCTGGAGTGGAATTGATTAGAGACTCAGCATGAAGTAGTGCGGTGCCTAGCTGCTCTTGTCTCATTGTCTCTTGGCCCCGATGATCTGGTAGTGATACCCGATCACTTTGCCATGAACTTGGGACAGCTGCAAAAATTTCTTCTTCAAGATAGCAACAACTAAATCTGCTTCTGAATCCTGCTTGCTCCAACTGAAGCCACTGGTCTTCAGTTTGGGGCATTGGTCCGATAGCAAATTTTCCTGTCAAGATCCAGCTGTACAAGAGAGGGCGACTCTCTTTAGGTTGCCGTTGAGTAGGTGTGGCTTGCTTTAGCAGGCGATCAATTAAACCCATGATGGCATCATTGAAGATTCAAGATTGGAGTGCTCCCGCATTTATTTGTGCACGGGGAGGACGGAAAGATTGCTGGATGTTTTTTGTAGAGCAGATTGAAGAACACCAAGAATACGCTGCCAAATTTGAAGGTCGGTTGCTGTGATCATCTTATTTGTTGTCGAAGCTTGAACTAAAATGCATTGATAATCTCGATTCGGGCTGAGTCCAAAAAATGACTTCAATCCATGAGACTTGGTTTTGCTTATTTTGTCAATCAAAGATGTGAGTTCCTCTCGGGTGACACCAAATCCCTCATTGTTTTCGTAGCCTTGCACAAGGCAGGTCTGGAGTGTGGGGTTCTGTTGAGCGAAGCCAATGGTGTAGGCGGGTATTTCAGAGTGTAATCGCCTTTGTTTTAGCTCTAATTTTGGATGTAACGTTGTGAGGAACGCAGTCTGAAAGTTAAACCTTTGGCGTGCAGTGCCCCGCATCAGCCTGAGTTGAAAGCCGTTGTCTAGAGAGTAGCCAATAGTTTCTGATGTGGCGAGCTCTGCATTGCGTTTGGCGGCATACGGTTTTAGGGCTAAAACTTTAATGCCTTCATTGGCTAGTGCTTTGGAAACTGCTTCTTGATTCAGTGGTTTAGCAATAGGCCAGCGTGGCCATACCATTGCTTTTGTACCTGCAATCGTGGTAGCAATGGCAAGTATGGCATAGAGATAGCGAAGCTTATTTGGGGCTACAGTTCGATCATTCATGATCAATCACCTCGGGTTGGATGGTAGGCAATGGTGGCAGTTCCCGCTCCAGAAGGCGCATAAACAGAATGCCGAACACATAAACAGCAATTCCGGAAAATAGAAGTGATCCTAAATCATCATGAAAAAAGGTAAATAAGCTGCTGCCTTTGCCATTTCCGTTTGCCACGCATAGAGCCAAGACTGCAATTCGAATTGTGTTGCTGGCAAGGCCGATTAGTGGAGCTAGTGTGAAGACTAGAAATCGGCTTAGCGAAGATCTCAGTGGAAATGCGAGTTGGAAGATGACAGCAATGCAGACAACCTGAGCAATCATGTCAACTCCATTGCATGCAGGCAAGACCTCTACACCACCAGTGGGCATGAGAATGCTTTTATTTTGCACAATATTGTCGAAGCCAAAAATGCCAAGCCAGAAACCACCTAGGTTTGCAGTCAGGACACTAAGTGGACCTTCGGGAATGATCTTCATGATCAAACTGAATGCAGGAAGCATTAGCAAGCAGAGAAGCGAATCACGAAACTTCCTGATCCCATTGATCGGCTCGCAAAGCAGTGCCAAGGCGATGCAACCGAGCAGAGGCAGGATGAAAATGATCCCATCCCAATGCAGAATGATTGCTGTGCGCGCGATCACCCAGCTCAGAAGAGCCGTACCTAGCACCATGCCGGGCCATTGAGGATTGGGATCCAAGGACTCAAGCTGGTCTTCCATACAGATCAGCGCTCCACCCCAAATCAGGGCAGCAAAAACAGTGATGTGTTCATCCTGGCTGCTTTGAAAAACCGCAAGATTTTGGAATGCTACCGCCGCCGCCAGCGTAAGCCATAAATTTCTGGGGGTGGCTGGAGGTATGGTCGGGATTTTAGCCTTTAGGTTGGCTGGTATATGGCTGAGTAGTTGAATCATGGAGCACTGGTGAGGTTTTCGGAAGCGTAGAAATCTTGGCCGGTTAATTGTTCATTCGTTTGGCATGCAATTCTTATCCTTTCTGTAGGACTGCCGTTGCTGCACCCAGAGTTGTATTCAGGAACAAGCTGGGAAAGGATATTTATTGTAGCCTGTTCGTCCCATCGGTCAAGTGCATTGCCTAGCGCGTTGATCAGAGGCGTAAGCTCAGAACTGTTGTGGTTTGGCTCTTTTGCTTTGCGAATCAGGGGATGCTGGGTGGGTTGATCACGAGCGCTGATTAGCAATTCTTCGAAGAGTTTCTCACCTGGTCGCAAACCTGTGTACTCGATGGCAATGTCGCCGTTGGGATTTTGCTCATCCTTTAATCGGAGTCCTGATAGTTCAATCATCTGGCGAGCTAGCTCAGCGATTCTTACGGGCTCTCCCATATCCAGCAGGAAGAGTTCGCCACCTCGCGCCATGCCGGTGGCCTGCAACACCAATTGCACCGCTTCTGGAATAGTCATAAAGTAACGCGTGATCGCTGGGTGGGTTACGGTGATCGGACCTCCATGTTTGATCTGTTCATGGAAAAGTGGAATCACCGACCCCGAGGATCCGAGCACGTTGCCAAATCGGACCATGGCCATGACCGGTTGCAGACCATCCAGCTTGAAGGCGGCATCTTGGATCAGCAGTTCACACACCCTTTTGCTGGCTCCCATCGCATTGGTGGGTCTCACGGCTTTGTCTGTGGAAATTAGGGTGAGACGCTCGATGCCAGCTTCCCTAGCCGCATGAATGACGGATTGGGTGGCACGGAGGTTGTTGGCAATTCCTGCGCAGATATTGGCTTCGATGAGCGGCACATGCTTGTAAGCTGCCGCATGAAAAATGGTTTGCACCCCATGATCTCGACAAATCTTTGTCAATCTTGTGGCGTCAGAGATGTCGCCAAGTATGGGCTTGATGCTGATTGCTGGGTGCTGCCGCTTGAGTTCTTTTTCGATTGTGTAGAGAGCATATTCATTTAGTTCAACCAAAAGAAGCTTTTTAGCTCCTAGTGTGAGAATCTGTCTACATAACTCACCGCCTATGGATCCGCCTGCCCCTGTGACAAGAACAGATTTGCCATTCACACTGGCACCCAAGAGTTCGGGGTCTGGTTTGCTTGGTTCTCTTCCCAAAAGATCTTCAATTCGCACCGATTGGATGTCACTCACGATTCTTTGGCCATCGGCTAGTTGGGCCAGGGAAGGGATGGAGAGAACCTCGAGGCCGAGATGGCTGAGTTGCTCGACCAAGAGTCTTTTGCGAACCCTGGGTAGGGAGGGAATGGCGAGCAGAACTTTATTGACACCTTGGTTCTTAATCAGGGCAGCAAGACGCATCGGGCTATGAATCTTTAAGTTCTGAAGAGTTCTTCCATGGAGTTGTATGTCATCATCGAGAAATCCGGTAATGCGAAATCGGCGATCATTGCGTAGAGCGTTAAAGAGGTTCATGCCTGTATAGCCAGCTCCGTAGATCAAGGTTCCATTTGGCTCTTCGGTATTGATTTGGTTGCTGTTGTTTTGTTCTAGCTGTCTGACTAGCACGTCGCGCAGCACGATGCGGCCACCAATGGCTCCTCCCGAGAACAGCAGTAGATAGAGCAGCCAGAAGGAGCGCGGCGGTTGTGAGCCACCGAGCAGGGTGTTCACCATCAACAAGACGAGCACCATGACTACGGCTCGGGGAATCAGGCCGTAGAGCGAGTGGCTACCCGCGTAGCGGGTGAGTCCCCTGTACCAACCGGAGAGCAGCAGAACGGGAAGCCCGCTGAAAATTGCCAGCCACGGCAACCAGTGCAGGTTGGCCACGGTGGCGGCCATCGTTTCTTTCTCCTGTAGGCGGAGCGCGAATGCTCCATAAAACGATGCCAGAATCATCAGGCCGTCAAAGGTCACCAAATAGCCACGACGGACAACTACCGAGTCGGCAAAGAAGCCCCATGGCCAGCTACGGCGTTTGTTCGCCTGCTTGGGGGCCGCTGGTAAGGAAGAGCCAGTGTTTTTCGAGGGTGTAACGCCCACAAGCTGATCTAGGAAATTAGGCTTGGAATCCATCTTGCTGTAAGTGGTCTCCGGTGCTGATGTGTGGATGTGGTGAGCATCTGCTAATGACTTGGTCAGGTCAGCGTCAAACTGGGCCTCTCGTGAATTCGGAACTTGGGATTCACCCTAAGTAAGGATCGCTTTAAGCTCATTTCATGCAATTTCTTTGCTTTGCGTGATGCGTTCTCATTTGACAGCCTGCAATATTAGTCACACTTTAGCTCCTTCCCACCTCGTCATGAAATGCTGTGGTGTGGTGTTGTTCCATCCATAGTGCCATCAGCAATTCAGCGCCGATCAGAGACGCCAGTGCTGGAGTGCCCCCGATATCGCGCCCCAGTGCCAGTAGCCCGGTGGCACCACCGAAGAGAAGACTGACCTTGGCATGGGGCCAGCCTGCCCGTTGCAGTCGTTGGAACAGGTGCAGGCGGTGGGCCTCGAAGATGGGCTGGCCTGTGCGCAGTCGGCGGAGCACGCAGATCAGGGCATCTCCCAGCAGTGGGAAGCTGACCAGCAGCAGGGAGAGGGCCTGCCATGGACCGGACTGCTGCAGCACCATCCCTGCAAACACCGCGCCGATCCAGGTGCTCCCCACATCCCCCATGAACACCTTGGCCGGACTCCAGTTCCAGCCGAGGAAGCCCAGCAGAGCCCCGGCCACCGGCCACAGCCCGGCAGCGGCCATCAACACAACCCCGCAAAGGGCCACCAGTCCGTCGAGCCCATCCATGAAGTTGGTGAAATTGATCACCGCCGTGACCGCCACCACAGCCACCGGCAGCGCCCAGATCGGCAGCGGCACAGCCGCGATAGCCACCAAAACGCAGGCTGTGGCCAGCTGAGCCGCGTAGCGCCATGTGGCAGGAAGATCGTAGCGATCATCCAGAAGGCCCACTAGGGCAAGGGGAGTGCAGATCAGTGGGATCCAGGCGCTTGTGCCCTCCCCTACGGCGAGGCTGAGCAGGCTTCCGACCAGCACGAAGACCAGACCGCCTCCCCGGGGGGTTGCCATTCGATGGGAGCTGCGGGCATTGGGCTGATCGAGCAGCCTTATCTGCAGCCATGGGATCAGCCTCCAGAGCAGCAGCCAACTCAGCGGCACAGCACCGCCCGTCGCCATCATCACCACGGGTGAAATGGGCTGTCGCAGTAGCGTGAAGGGCATGGTCATGGCTCTCCCGAGGCGGGTATGGGCGGATGCCAGGCCAGGGGGAGCACCGGAAACGGTTCCGGATCGGTGCCCAGCATGCTGTGCACGGGCATAAAGCCGGCCAGATCGGCTTCCATCCTCAGGACCGCCTCAAACCCCTTGGCCGATACAGGCAGCAGGGGGGCGACCAGCAGGTGAAAGATGGCGGGGGGCAGGGTTAGGAAACGGCAACGCCCGGCCCGATCCCGGGGATCGCGCTGCCTGGCCGCTTGCTGCAGGCGCTGCAACAGGGCGGTGTAGGTGAGCGTTTCATCGCCGCCGAGGGCGATGCGCTGGTTGGTTGTTGCCCCCGACACTCGGGCCGCTCCGTCCGCCAGATGGAGGGCCGCCGCTGCCAGCTGGCGGCCGTGGATCGGCTGGCGCAGCCCCGTCTCCGCCGGCAGGGGAATGCAGGGCAACCGTCGCATCATCTGCAGGAGGCGGCTGAGATTCTGATCCCCCCTAGCCCCGGCCTGCCCGTAGATCAAGGTGGGCCGAAGAATGCGGCAGGGGATCGCAGCCTTCGTGCAGGTGGCTTCCAGGCTGTCCTCGGCCCGCAGCAGCCGCTCCACCAAGCGACGGTCTTCCCGGTTGGCCGCAAAACGCTTGGTGATCACCGAGGACGAGGAGCAGGCCACCACTGCGGCGAGGGGGAACCGTCTCTCCAGGCCAGCCCAGGAAGCGTGGAGGGCTTCCAGGAAGGGGGCCAGCAACCAGATCGGCGCAAAGCTCACCAGCAGGGCGCTTTCCGGTAATGCCTCCGGGCTGGGGAGGGAGGGCTCGTTGAGGTCGATGGCGAGAAAGCGATCGTTGGGCCAGCCCGGCGGTTGGCTCCTACCGGCCACCACCACGGGCCGTCCGGCGGCCAGCTCCAGGCAGGCGGTGCCGCTGGCGGTTGTGGCTCCGAACAGCACGATGGGAGGCGTGGTTTCCGTCATGGCCGGCTCGGCGCTGGTTCGAAACGGCTGTGGATCTTCTGCCCGTAGCGCAGCAGAAACGGCACCGGCCAGATTCCTCCGAAGGACCTCCGGTAGGCCTGGCGCACTTCATCCAGGCGGCGACGGGTCTGCTGGCCGCTTACGCCACCGTCGCCCATGTGCACCAGTTCGAGATCGCTGCGGCACACCTCCAGGTCGGCATGGGTGGACAGCCTCAGGAAGTAATCGAGATCGGCGGACAGGCGGAACCCCTCGGCGTAGTGGGCCACCCTGGCCCGGGCGCCTGGACCGATCAGGGTGGCCTGGTGCGGAGGGGTGGATCCCAGCAGCAGCGAGCGGCGGTAGGAGTGGCGCCAGCGGAAGGCCGTGGTGCGGGCGGCGCGGGGGGGGAGGCCCGCAGGCAGCTTGTAATAGCGCCCGCGGCAGACCAGAAGGTCGGGGAGGTGCCCGCTCCCGCTGCAGCGTTCCAGGGTGGTCCGGGCCTGCGCCAGCACCTGGGGGCCGGCCGCCCAGTCGTCGCTCCCCCAGAACAGGAGCCACTCGTTGGGCGCCGCAAGCGAGAAGCCCTGGTTCATGGCCCCGAAGATCCCGGGGGTTTGGGGGTTCTGGCCCAGCCAGCGGAAGCGCCCGTCGCTTAAGCAGAGGGCCTCAAGCCAGGCCCGGTGTTCTTCACCGCTTCCCCCGTCGATGCATGTAACCCTCCAGTCCCCTCCGGTCTGGGCCTGGAGCGAGGCCACCAGCCGCGGCAGCAGTCGGTGGGAATCGCGGGTGGGCACAATCAGGTGAATTGGGAATGGACGCGCTGCCGCCCCGGCTGCGACCCTGGAACCGCTTGAAAGGCTGTTCGGCAGCGCGCCCATCAACCCCTCCTGCGGATCAGCACGGGGCCCAGCACTAACACATCCATGCGGGTGCGCAGAAAACAGTCGAGGGCTTGAGCCGGGGTGCAGACAATCGGTTCGTTTTCATTGAATGAGGTGTTGAGCACCATCGGCACGCCGGTGCGCTCGGCGAAGGCTCGGATCAGCCGGTAGTAACGGCCGTTAGCGGCCTCGCTCACGGTCTGCAGCCGACCGGTGCCATCCACATGGGTCACCGCCGGAATCAGGGGCCGTTTGTCCTCTCGGATCGGATACACCTGCATCATGAAGGGCACATCGCCGTCGCGCTCAAACCACTCCGGCACCGCTTCGCGCAGCACCGAGGGGGCAAAGGGCCGGAAGGATTCGCGCCGTTTGATCTTGAGATTCAGGATGTCCTTCATGTCGGCCCGGCGTGGATCGCCGAGGATCGAGCGGTGGCCCAGGGCCCTCGGCCCCCATTCCATCCGACCGTCGAACCAGCCGATCACCAGACCATCGGCGATGGCGCCGGCCACCTGGTCACAGAGCTGGGCATCGGCGGGCCGTTCGATGGTGCAGCTCGCGGAGGCCAGGGCTGCGGCACGGGCCGGGTCGGCGAGCAGGGCTTCGATGGCCGGCTCACTGGCTTCGCTGCCCAGGTAGGCGTTGAGCATCGGCTGGCTGCGGGGATTCCCCAGGCCATGCCACACCTCGAGGGCGGCGCCGAGGGCACCGCCGGCATCGCCGGCGGCGGCCTGCACATACACATGGCGGAATGGCGTGGCCACCGTGACCTTGCCGTTGGCCACGGAGTTGGCGCCGCAGCCCCCGGCGATGCAGAGGTTGTCGGTGGGATGGCGGCGGTGCATCGCCTTCAGGAGGTGGAAGAAGGCTTCCTCGTACATCACCTGGGCCGAGCGGGCGATGTCCATGTGGTGCTGCTCCAGGGGCTGCTCGGGCCGGCGGGCCGGGCCCAGCAGCGTCTCCAGGGCCGGACTCCAGTGCTGGCCCACTTTGGGGATGCCGTTGCTCCACTGGTGGGGCAGGTTCTGGCCGGCGTGCTGGAACCAGCGCAGGTCGAGGCGGTAGGTGCCGTTCTCCTGGAGCAGCACGATGCGGCGCATCGCCTCCATCCGGGTGGGCTGGCCGTAGGGAGCCAGGCCCATCACCTTGTATTCATCCCCGTAGTGGGGGAAGCCGAGATATTGGGTGATGGCGGTGTAAAAGGCGCCCAGGGAGTGGGGGAACCAGATCTGGCCATCGATCGTGAGTTCCGTGCCGTTTCCATAGCCCCAGGCGCCGCTGGAGAAATCGCCGAAGCCATCCACCGACACCACCGCGGCCTCCTCGAAGGGGGAGGCGTAGAAGGCGGACGCCAGGTGGGCGCGGTGGTGTTCGACGAAGTGGAGCTGGGCCCCGATCGTTTGACCCGGGAAGGCGGTGGCGAGCTGGTCGGCCAGGCCGGCCCGTTCCCGCTTATTGCGCCAGCGGGCCAGCAAGAAGCGGGGATCGGGGCGGGAGGTGGCCGTGTAGAGGAGTTTGCGCAGCCGGTGGGCGCCCGGGAGGGAGTTGATGGCGATGTGATCGAGATCCCCGATCGCCACCCCCGCATCGGCGAGGCACCAGGCGATCGCTTCGGAGGGGAAGCCGGCCCAGTGCTTGATGCGGCGAAAACGCTCCTCCTCCGCCGCGGCAATGATCTCCCCATCGCGCACCAAGGCCGCGGCGGCATCGGCGTGGAAGGCGTTGATCCCGAGAATGAGGGTCATGGAAGGGGAAGGTCGATCGCCAGGTGGTGACGGAGCCAGCTCTCCAGAACCATGAGGTTCCAGCGGCGGTACCAGGGCCGCAGATCCAGTCCCGCCGGGGTGGAGGGTACCCGCAGAGCGAGGGGCGATTGGGGGTCGTCCAGCCAGAGCTGGAAGGGGAACCGGAATCCCTGTTTGGGTCGGTTTGTGAACCAGCCTGGCAGTTCGGGAAGGCTGGCCTGCAACAGCGCCTTGCCCGGGGCCAGGCGAATCGACGGCACGATCGGGGCGAGCTGCCCCTGAAGCGTGGCATCCACATACGGCAGCCGGAGCTCCAGTGCAGTGGCCATCGCCATTCCATCACTATCCGGCAGTAGTTGATTGCGCAGATAGCGGCAGCCTTCCAGCCAGGCCACGCCGTCGGTGGGATCCAGCCCATCCGGGGGGTCTTCGTTGCCGGCCCTGGCAAGCAAGCTCTGGGGGATCGGCAGGCCCCAGTGCCGCATCAGGGCCCCAACCTCCGGAGTGGTGAACTGCCCCCGCAGGCAGCGGTGGGCCGCCTGGAGGGAGGGGGCGCCGCGGAGCAGTTCCGCGAGCCGTTGGCGTTTCTGTTCGCTTCCCCCGGGGCTCCGGCTCAAGGCGGCGGCCGCCAGGGGGCCGAGCGGGCCAAGGCGGCGGCGCCAGCGATACAGCCGGGGCACCTTGCGGAAACTTGGATAGCCCCCGAATAGCTCATCACCCCCGAGGCCGGAGAGGGCCACCTTCAGACCCCGCTCACTAGCCAGCCGGGACACGCACCAAGTGTTGAAGCCATCGATCGAGGGTTGGTCTTGGCTGGAGAGGAAGTGGGGAAGCCAGCTGCGGGCCTGGTCGGCGCGCAGGGACAGGGCCGTGTGCTCGGCCCCGAACAGGGCCGCGATTTGCGCCGCCGGCTCGGACTCATCGAACCCCTCGCTACCGGGATCAGCGAAGCCGATCGTGAACGTGTGAAGTCCGGGGGGTGCCAGGGCCAGGAGAGCCGCCGAATCCAAGCCGGCACTGAGAAACAGGCCCACCGGCACATCACTCACCATGTGGGCGGCCACGGAGTCCTTCAGGGCGGAGCGGGTGAGCGCAAGGGCTGCCTCCCGATCGTGGATCGGAGCGGGGCGATCGAAGCCCTCCCGGTTTCGCCCCGTGAGCAGGCTCTCCGGCAGGGGCCACCAGGGCTCGATTCGGCTGGCGCCCTCCTTCCAGTGGAGCCAGTGGCCGGCCTCCAGGCGCGCCACCCCGGCCACCAGGGTGGCGGGTTCGGGCACCGAGCCGCTGGCCAGGTAGGCGGCGATGGCCTCGGGGTCGGGTCTCCGGGGGATCCGGCCGCTGGCCAGCAGGGCCCGAAGTTCTGAGGCGAAGGCCAGTTCCCCGGCGGGACCCTGCCAGATGTAAAGGGGCTTGATCCCATGGGGATCGCGGGCCAGCAGGGCGCTGCCGTCGCGGGTGTCCACCAGACAGAAGGCATACATGCCCCGCAGATCGGCCAGGCCGGAGCGGCCCCGGCGGGCCATCCAACGCAGCAGCACCTCGGTGTCGCTGCTGCCCTGGAAGCGCTCTCCCTCCGCCTCGAGCCGTTGGCGCAGGCTGGCGTGGTTGTAGATCTCGCCGTTGAACACCAGGTGCCAGCGGCCGCAGGGGGAGGCCATCGGCTGGTGGCCGCCGGGGGAGAGATCAAGAATGGCCAGGCGCGTCTGAACCAGGCAGGTGGTGGCGTTCTGCCAGGCGCCCGCGTCGTCGGGGCCGCGGTGGGCGATGGCCGGGCGGACCCGCTCGGCGAAGGACCCCGGCTCGGCTCCGAGCAGGCCTGCGATGCCGCACATCAGAGCGCCTCCGCCAAGTGGATGGGCAGATGGGGCCAGGTGGCCTTCAGCTGGCGGTGGAAGGTGGACCGAGCGGAGGCTGTGCTGGCGTGGTCGGAGATCCACCGCAGGGCCCCCTGCGCCAGGCGCTCCCGCCGGGGGCGGTTGGACGCGATCGCGGCGATGGCGTTGGCCATGGCCTGGGGATCGCTGCCAACCAATTGCCCTGTTCTTTCTTCGAGCACGTATTGCTGTGGACCACCACAACGGGTGCTCACCACCGGCGTGGCGCAGGCCATGGCCTCCAAGGCTGCGATGCAGAGCCCCTCCTGATGGGAGGGGATCACGAAGACATCAAGGGTTTGCAGCAGCTGCGCTAGCTCTGGGGGCGCCAGGGGGGGGTGGCATCGGACCAGGGGCTCGATCCCACGCTGCCGCAGTTGGGGTTGCAGCAGGCTCAGGTCCTTCTCTCCGGCCAGGTGGAGTTCCACCGGCGCCCCCCGTTGGTGCAGCAGCTGAAGGCAACCCAGCAGCAGGTCGATGTTCTTGCGGGGGTCGGCGTAGCGGCCGGCAAAGCCGATCCGCCAGGGCACCACGGCGGTTGGCTCGGGCCGATAGATGGCGCTGTCCACTGGCATCAGCAGCACATCCGCCATGGGCCTCCCGGCCACCTGGCCCAGGGCGTCGGCGGTGTACTGGCTCAGGGCCAGAATCCGGCCCTCGGGAGCTCGGAGCACCTGCCGTTCCAGCCGGCGGAGCATCGGTCCGTTCAGACCCTGGTCGAGCAGGCGGCGGGGCAGGCTGAAGCCCCGCACCCGGTTGGTGCGATCCGCTTCCCAGGGGGTGGCCACCCAGGCCAGAAAGGGCAGGCCTAGCCGGGCATAAGGCAGGGCGCAGAGGGGGTTGCCGGTCACCGAGAGGTGCAGCTGGCAGCTGGCGATCCGCTCGCGCCAGGCCCGGCGGGGTAGGTAGTGGGTGAACTCCAGCTCCGGCAACCAGCTGCCCAGGGCATGGGCTTCATGGTTTCCATAGGCCCGTTGCTCAAGGGCTCCTGGATGCCTTCCGCTGGGCAGGGCGAACAGGGGCACGGAGAGGGACGGATGCTGGCTCCAGGGGGCATACCAGGCATACACGGGCTCGATGTCGAGTTCCCTGAGCAGGCCCGTGATGCAGCGGGTCATGGTGGGCACGCCCCCATCGATCGGTTCGATCGTGCTGATCAGCGCCTTCAGCCTTGCGCCGCTCATCCCTGAAGGAAGTCGAACAGGTCGCGGTTCTCCCGCACCCAACGGATCAGGTTGCGCACGCCATCGCTCACACCGATCTGGGGGGCCCAGCCCATCAACTCGTCCGCCTTGCGGATGTCGCACACAAACACGGGTTGGTCCCCGGGCCGGGTTGCACCCGTGCGGGGGGTGAGGGTGATGTTCAGCTCCTCCTCCAGGAAGCCGAGCAGATCCCGGAGGCAGAGGGTGTTGGCCGGGCCTCCGCCAATGTTGAAGGCCTGGCCGCTCACACTGCTGCGGTGGTTCCAGGCGGCCTCGTAGGCGCGGGTCAGATCCTGAACGTTCAGCACGTCACGGGTCTGCCAGCCGTCCCCATAGAGGGTGATCGGCTTGCCCAGAAGGGCGGCGATGCTGAACCAGGCCACCCAACCCTGATCCTCGATGCCGAACTGACGGATGCCGTAGATGCAGGACTGTCGGAAGCTGCAGGTTTGCAGGTCGTAGATGCGGGCGTAATCGATCGTGTACTGGTCGGCCACACCCTTCGAGCAGCCGTAGGGCGAGTGGAAATCGAGGGGCTGGTGTTCAGGCACCCCCAGGGGCAGATCGGCGAAGCGATAGCCGTGCTCACCCTGCACCACCTCCACGGTTTCCATGCCCCCATACACCTTGTTGGTGGAGGCGTAGAGCACGAAAGCCTCAGGCGCCCGCAGCCGCACGGCTTCCATCACGTTGAAACTGCCAAGGGCGTTGATCTCGAAATCCTCCCGAGGGTTGGTGTACGAGGTGGTCACGGCCACCTGGGCGGCCAGGTGCAGCACCATGTCGGGCTGTTGCTCGCCGATTACGGCCGACAGAGCTTCGAAATCGCGGATATCGACCTGTTGGAAGCCGATCTCGGGCCTTTGCGCGTGCAACCAGGCCAGATTCTTCTCGGTGCCCCGGCGCGAAAGGTTGTCCACGATGCTCACCGTCCAGCCCCTGGAGGCGAAGTGGAGGGCGGCATTGGTGCCGATGAAACCGGCGCCGCCGGTGATCAGGATCGAAGCCATCAACCGGGACGGAGGGATTGCGAAACAAGCGAATTGAGCGTAAGCCGCGAGGCTTTGTTTCGCCTTCGGGTGGAAGGCAGCCGCTTGTTCAACTGGGCCCCAACACAGCCGTGGCTGCAGCGGTGAGCCTGCTCTTTTGGGTCAGCCTGCTGCGTTCATCCTGAAGCATCAACAACAGCAGCAGTTCGGCGTAGGTGCGCTGCAGGGCATAAGCCAGACCCGCCCTGCCGTCGAGCAGGCCACCGCGTAGCAGCAGGCAGAAGGTGAGGGCTGCCAGGGGCGAAAGAGGGGTGTGCTTGCGGAGGCGGTCCACCCATGACAGCCGCTGGCTGGGGGTGCCGAGCAGATTGGCGGCCTCGATGCGCAGATACTTTTGCTGGGAGCCCAACCAGCGCTCCAGCGGCTTGCGATCGTCGTGCAGGAGGGGTAGGGCCAGCGGAGCCACCTCTCCCTGCACCACCACCCGGTGACCGTGCCCCTCATCGCGGTAGCGCCCCAGCAGAGTTCGATACAGGCAGGTTCTCGGAGGCAGCAGGGAGCCCCGCAGCGGTCGGCCATCGATGCAGTAGCGGAAGGGGAGACGGAAGCCCGCAAGATTTTCGCGATCGGCCCGCTCCAACAGGCTGGGCATCGAGCGGGCCAGCTCCGCGGGAACGCCGTAGTCAGCATCGAGGCTGAGCACCCACTCCGTGCTGATCCTCTCCAGCCCGAAGTTGCATTGTGCGGCGAAGCTGTCGAAAGCCCGATGCAGGACTCGCACGTTCGGGTGGGCCGCCAGCACCTCCAATGTTCCGTCGGTGCTGCCGCTGTCGATCACCAGAATGTCGCTCAGCCACTCCAGGGCTGCGAGGGTGCGGCCGATGTTGGCGAACTCGTTCCAGGTGAGCAGCAGGCCTGTGAGAGGTAGCGATGGTGCCCGGCCTTTGGGGGCGATGGGCGACGCCGCTGGAGGAAACCGATTCGAGGTCATCTCATCGGGCTGCGGGGATGGATTGGCTGCCTGTTGGGGGCTGGGATTGCAGGTAGGCCAGCTGAGCCTGCTGACGAGCAATCAGGGTGGGCACGGCGAGAAAGGCGCCGAAGCAGATTCCAAGCAGGATCAGAATGAAAGGATCTGAGTACACCTGCGCGGCAGAAAAGAAGAACGCCACGTTTGCGAGGCCAAAGGCCACCAGGCCGAGCAACAAGAAGGCGAGGCGTGGTTCTAGCAAGCGCAGTAACTTGAAGTTACGTTGCAATGTGCGCAGGATGAGAAAAGCAAGCACACTGCCCACCACTAAGCCTGGCAGGCCTAACTCCGCCACGATTCTGCCGCCTCCACCTTCGGATACAAAGCTCAGACTTTGAATGCCCTCCCGAGCGGCCTGGGCGGCGGCGGCGATCTGGAGATTACCCAGGTTGGCGCCAGCCCCCACCCCCAGCCCAAAACCCTGGGACACCTCAAGGGCTCTGAGGAGTGCGCCGATGCCCTGCTCGTTGAAACGGCTGAAGAGTTCATCCTTGGCGCTAATGGATCGATTCAGGTAAGCGTCGAAGGAATCACCCTTGGCCGTGATCAAAAAGAGGGCATAGGCCCCGTAGGCCATGGCTGTTCCCCCCAGCACGGTGCTGATCACCCGTTCCCTCGAGGCCGCAGAAGCCCTGCGGCTGAATAGCAGCAAGTAGAAGGCCGAGAACACCAGAACAAGCACCAGAGCCTTGCGCCGACCTGTGGGGATCGTGAGATAGGCGAAGGCTGCAGCCAGCAAGAAGAGGGGAATCTGGTTCTCCTGCTTTTGGCTACTGACGGCTAAAATGAGGGAGAAACACGCTCCAGCGGCGAGGTGCCAAGCGGCAATCTCACTGGTGCGCCACAAGCCTGCAGCACCTGCGGCTGAATATCCCTCAAAGGTGATCAGAATACCCTTGCCAACTTCTTTCAAGAGAATGTTGTCAAATCCACGGAAGCTGAGCCAAGCAGATATTCCAAATACACCGCATAATACAAGATAGGTAATGACAACTCTTTTCAATATCTTCGGATTGCATCCGATCTCATAGCCGGCCCAGAGGGCCACGGCGGGTGCCAAGTAGAAGGCTGTTCCTAGGCCCGTGAGTTGGATGTCTTCGAAACGGAAAAAGGAATTCATCGCCTGGGCAGCGACGACCACAAAAAACAGGGGGATCCATTCCAGGATTTCTGGCACTGTCCAGAACATGCTGCGCAGATCGACCTTGCCCTTGTTCTGTTCGTAGATCACCAGGGTGGTGAGAATGAAGGCAACAAGAACCAGGCCTACGAAGGCGCTGGGTTGGTCCGGGGTGATTTTCCGGAGAGGATCTTGCAGAAAGCCGATGACCAAGGTGATCAGCAATCCTGCTCGCCAATTACCATCCAGCAGCACCAGGGCAAGGCTGCCAAACATCAGAATCAGAATCAGTGCTGTCATCGACGTGCTTCGAGGGGGGCTGGGGCTGCAGGGTGATAGCGGTGAGCCTTCACGATCTCGGCATATCGGGTCTCCAGGGCCGTGGCGATGGCAGGCCAGGCCAGCCGCTGTTCCGCAAGGCTACGGGCTGCCTGACGGGTTGCAGGGCTGGGGCCCTCTAGGGCTGCCGCCAGGGTGCGGGCCAACTCGGGTGGGCTACTGCCACAGACCAATCCGGCTCCGGCCGTTGCCACCAGCTCGGACACCGCCACCTCGGGCGAGAGGATCGCCGGGGTGCCGGCCGCCAGGGCTTCCACCACAGCGATTCCGAAATTTTCCGCCGCCGAGGGAAGCACCAGCCAGTCGGCATCGGCGAACTCCTGTTCCTTGCACTCGCCCTCCACCTGGCCGAGCCACCGGCAGCGCTGTCCCAGGCCAAGGGACTCGGCCTGATCCTTGAGCTGCCGCTCGTAGGCGGGTTCACCCTGGCCGGCGATCCGCAGTTCCCAGGCGGCCTCAGGCCTTTGTTGGTTCAGTAGGGCCAGCGCCTCCAGCAGGCGGTCGAGCTGCTTCTTGGGATGCAGCCGCGAGAGGAATAGAAAACGGGTGATGCGATCGGTTCCGTCGCTCCCTTCTCTGGCCCTGCGGCTGGTTCGGTTGTTCAGCCGTACCCCGAGGGGTAGGACCAGGGCATCGGGTGACAAGCCAAGCGCTGCCACCTCATCTCGTTCAGCCCCGGAGGTGAAATGCAGGGAGGCGGCCCCATTGAGGTTGCGTTGCTCGATCAGCCGCAGCATCCAGATCTTGCGCGAGCGGCTCTGGGCGAGGCTCCAGGGACTGAGCTGGCCGATTGTCCGGACCATGTAGGGAACGCCGGCGTGGCGGGCCTCACGCATGGCCCAGGTGGAGGGGAAGGAAAAGATCGCATGCACGTGCAACAGGTCGTAGGTGTGGAGATGACACTTCAGCCAACGCACCAGGTCGGGGCTGTAGGCGAATTCCCGCAGGGCTCGCATGGGGGGACTCCAGCGGGGAAAGGCAATCAGCGGTAGGCCCTGGTGGTCGATCCAGTGCCCGGTGGGCAGGGAGAGATCCACGCCTGGTCCATGGTCATTGGTGGTGAGGATCGAGGCCTCCACACCCTGCTGGCGGAGGGCGGCCACCATCTCCAGCACCGCCTTGCTCGGTCCGCCCCGCAGCGGGCTGATCGAGGGGATCACATGGAGAATGCGAAGAGGCGCGTTCATCGGTCTCCGGTGGCAGGGGATCTGCCGATCACCCGCATCACCCCGGCCCGGATGCCGGCCGCGGCGGCTTCCACCGTGAATGCTTTCTCCACCCGCTCTCTTCCCGCCTGCCCCATGCGTTGACTGGCTTCCGGATCCCCGGCCATCTGGGCCAGGCAGGCCGCCAACGCCTCTGGATCGCCACAGGGGTAGCTCAGGCCTGTCTTCCCTTCATCGATCAGATCCTCTCGGCAGCCCACCAGGTCGCTCACCACCGCCGGTAGGCCACAGGCCATGGCCTCATTCACCACGAGCCCCCAGGTCTCCCCGTGGTCGGAGGGGAGTACCAGGCAGTCGCTGGCGGCGTAGGCCGAGGCGATCTCGGATTGATTAAGGAAGCCGGCAAAGCTCACCGGCAGATTCTTGGCGGCCACTTGAGCCCGGCATTCCCCCTCCAGGTGGCCGCTGCCCACGATCAGCAGGTGCATGGGGCGGGGAGCTGTTCGAACTTGCTCCTGGAGCAGGCCGATCGCGTTCAGCAGATCCTGGGGCCGTTTCTTGTCCTGTAGCTTGCCGGCAAAGAGGAAGCAGAAAGCCTCCTCCGGGATTCCCCAGCGTCGGCGCAGGGCCTGGCGCTGGCTGCACGTCCCGGCGGCCTGGGCGGCGAAGCTGGCGTTGTCGATGAAGTGGGGAGAGGGGATCAGCCGATCCTCAGGCACGCCATTGCTTCGGTACCAGCGGGCATTGGCCATCCCCACCGGCAGCCCCACCGCCACGCCACGGAAGAGCACGCCGTAGATCCGATTCAGCAACCAGGAGCGGGGGCGGGCTCCGTTGGAATCCATCCGCAGGATCACCGGGATCCGCAGCAGCCGGGCCACCAGATGCACCTGGACCAGGCCCAGGAAATGCCAGCCGGTGAGGAAGATCGCATCCGGCCGCAATCGGGAGGGTCCCCAGCCCAGCTCCACCAGGGGGTTCGCCAGCCACACCCCGCCGTAGCCGCTGGTGATGCCCTTGCCGCGGCCGCTGCGGGCCTGGTGCCAGGGGTAGCCCTCCAGTAGGGGCACATCCCAGGTGAAAGCCACGCCGAAGCCAAGCCCCTGGGTGCGCGCATCCGGCAGGGAGAGGTAGAGAACATCGCTCGCCAGGGCCGGATCGGCGGCCAGGGTGCGGAACATCGGGGTGTGGTACTGCACCGGATGGCTGCCGACCACGAGCAGCCGGGGGGTTCGGGTGTTGAGCAGGCCAGGCCCCCGGGCGTTCAGGCGCAGCGCCCAGAGCAGGCCCCGCAGTTCGGCCAGCAGGGTGGCCGGAATCCACCAGGGATGGCGCAGGTGGTGGCGGGTCCGAACCGACTGCAGCAGGGCGGCGATGGAGCCGATCAGGGCCCTGCCCGGAGGCTGGGTGCGCAGCAGGAAGTAGTAGCGCCCCACCGCGTGGTCGGGTTTCAAGGTGGTGAGGTGCTTGCCGTAGCTGCGGGTGCCGCCCCGTTCGGCCCGCAGGTGGTGGATCAATGCGGTGGGTTCATAGGCGATACGGCCGCCGCTGTCGCACCACCGGTGGGCGAACTCGGCCTCGAAGTGGTATGCCACCTTCACGAAGTTGGTATCAAAGCCCCCCAGAGCGCGGGCCCGCGGCACTGGGATGGCCACGTTCCCTCCCATGAAGGCCTGGACGCTGCGGGGTTCGAGGCTGTTGAACAGAAAGGGCGAACCGGGGGGATCCTCCCGTTCGCCGTGCCAGGGCTGCAGCACCCGGCCGGCCACCATCACTTCGGGATCCCGTTCGCCGGCGCGTTGGTGAGCGTGCAGCAGGCTGGTGTCGGGGCGGATGTCGTCGTCGAGAAACAGGATGCGATCACCACGAGCCTCCAGGAGAGCGCGGTTCATGGCGCCGGTGATCGAGGGGCGCTCCAGCCGCAGCCAGCGGATGCGGCCCTCGTCGTGCCAGCGGGCCAGCAGGGCCTCTGTGGCTGCATCGTGGCGTGGAGTCTGGTCAACGATCAGCAGTTCCCAGGGGGGCGGATCGAGGGTCAGAAGGTCGGCGATGCTGGCGGTGAGGACACCGTCGCGGCCGTAGGTGGGGATGGCGATCGTGAGCTTCATCGGGCCCTCAGCTGCCGTAGCCGCGCCTTGAGGTGCCAGGGGTTCAGGTCCAGGGTGCGTTCTAGGTAGCGGCGGGAGAGCTCGGGGTGGTCGGCGGCGAGGCAGGCGGCGATGAAGTAAGCCCCATCGGCTTCGCGGCGGGGATTGCGGCGGGCGTTGCGGCAGCTTTGGCTTAGCTGTTCCGCCTGCTCCAGCCACGGATCCTCCGACTCCCCGGCCCGTCGGGCCCGGGTGGCTCCCACGATCAGGGCGTGGAAGGCCTCCTGCTCCTGGCGCCGCGAACCGCTGATCGATCCGGGCGAAAGGGTGGCTTCGTAGAGCACCTCGGGCACCACCCGGTGACGCCCTGATTCCACCATGCGGCTCCAGAGATCGAGGTCCTGGGCGTAATAAAAGGACGCCCGGTAACCGCCGGCCCGGCCATAGGCCTCACGGCGCATGAGCACCGATCCGTGGATCGCCGGCCCGGTGAGACCATCCGCCAGGTTTTCCTCGGCCAGCCGGTTCACGGTGGCGGTGGCCCCTTCTTCCACCACCAGCCGCACGTGGCTGGAGCAGAGATTGGCCCCTGGATCGGCCTCAAGGCAGGCCACCTGCTGCTCAAGTCGTCCCGGCAGGGAGCGGTCGCCGGCATCCTGTCTGGCGATGAAGATGCCCCGGGCTTCATGGCAACCATCGATCAGGGCCCGGGTGAGCCCCCGACCCTCCCGGTTCATCACCCGGATGCGGGGATCCGCAGCGGCCAGGTGTGCCAGCAGCGAGCCCGTCTGGTCGGTCGAGCCGTCATTGATCACCAGCACCTCCAGGTCCAGGTTTTGGCCCTGGGTGAGGGAGGCCAGGGTGGCTTGCAGGGTCCCGGCCCCGTTGCGAACTCCCATCACCACCGAAACCAGCGGAGTCGTGGCGCTCATGGGCCGGTGCGGCGGGGCACCAGGCGGCGCAACCCCAGGCTCACCCGGGCGGCTCCGCGCCAGCCCACCATGGTCGCCAGCAGTCCGTAGAGCATGAATTCGGGCGATTGCCGGCGCCGTCGTCCGGAGGCGGCCCTGGCCAGCTGGAACAGGGACTTTGAGGCCTCATCGACGCCGGCGAGACCACACTGGCGGCTGAGAAGGAAGGCGGCCCTGGCGAAATGCCGCATCTCCGAGGTGTCGTGGGCCACGCCCGCCCGTTGGGCGCAGAGGAAAAGGGAGGCCTGGGCCAGGGCTCGGTGGGCAAGCTTGCGGGGATCTTCGCAGCCCTCGTCGCTGAGGTGGCCATCGGCCAGATGGATCCGCCGCACGGACACCTCTTCCGGCACCCAGGCGAGCCGGGCCCCCGTGGCCCCCGCCCGGGCGTCGTACTCCCAGTCCTCCTCATTGATCCAGCTGCGCCAAGGACCGATCTGATCCAGGAGGTCGCGGCGGTAGAGGGGGCAGCTGGTGGTCCACCAGCGTTCCACCAGCAGGTGGGGGAACAGGGTGGAGCGCACTTGACCGGTGCCGCGCATCGGGCCCCGGCGCTGCACCGGCTGCATCGCGTGGTTTTCCTCCAGGCTCGGCCCGTAGCAGATCTGGCAGTCGGGTTGTTGCCGCAAGGCCTCCACCTGGGCCGCAAATTTTCCCGGCAGCAGCAGGTCATCGGAATCCAGGAATTGAATGAAGCTGCCCCTGGCCAACTCCATCCCCCGCTGCCGGGCTGCACCGGGACCGGCGTTGAGCTGGTGGATCACCAGAATCGTCTCCGGACTCGAGCGGGCCAGGTCCTCCGCCACGGCGGCGGTGTCGTCGGTGGAGCCGTCGTCCACGATCACGATCTCGATCGGCCGGTAGGTCTGGTCCAGCACGCTGGCCACGGCTTCCCGCAACAGATCGGAACGGTTGTGAACCGGAATGATCGTGCTCACCAGCTCGGGATCCCGCCCGGTTGTTGCGGTCATGGCCTCAGATCCCGCCATCGCCTTGCGCGCGCCGCCGCCGCAGGTCCTCGATCCGCTCCCGGGCCGGACGACGCATCAGGCTGCGGGCCCGCTCGAGGTTGGGATTGTCGCCTTCGCCCTTGAGGGGTTGGCCCCGGTGCCAGAGGTGCACGATCGGTTCGTACCCCCAGATCCAGGAGGAAAGGGTGAGGCAGCGATCCCAGAATTCGTTGTCCTCGCCTCCCCAGCCCCGGAAGTCCTCATCCATGCCCCCCACGCGGTTGTAGGCCTCGGCCGTGATCGCCATGCTGCCGCCGGCTTCGAGGTTCTGCACGATGGACTCGGCCGGTTTCTCGTCGTAGGGAGCACCTTTATTCAGCACCGCCTGGCTGTGCTGCGGGTTGAGATAGAAGATAAAGCGTTTGGGATTCACCACCGCGTAGCCGTTGTCGATGCGCTGCAGGATGCGTCGGGCATAACCGCGGGGCACGAGCATGTCGTTGTCATGGAGGAGCAACACCGGCGAGCGGGCTTCCCGGGCGCCCACGTTGAAGGTGTGGGAGCGGTTGTAGGGGGCCTCCGGCTCGGAGAGCGGGGCGTGGATGTGCCGCACCCAGGGGGGCAGGGCAGCTCCGATCCGCGGCGTGGTGTCCTGTTCGATCACGAGGCACTCCAACGTCACCCCGTCTTGAGCGGCCAGGGATTCCAGGGTGGCCAGCAGCAGGGGGAGGCGCTCGGTGCCCCGGTGGCCGATCAGCACGCTGATCTGGGGGGGATCGCTCGAGGGGAACGGCGCCGGACGCCGGGCGATCGGGGCATCTCCCAGGCAACGCCGCAGCAGGCGCTGGGCTAGTCGGGGCTGGACCTGGGCCGCATGGAGTCGGGAGGTGTAGGTCCAGCAACAGGTGAAACCCTCGCCATCGGGAGCCGCCTCCAGGGATTCGCTGCGGTTGGCCAGGCCGAGGTAGCGGCGGGATGGAGAACGCAGGGCCCGCTCCCAGCGCCAGCGGTCCTTCAACCACACGCCGAGCTGCTCGCGCAACCGAGGGGATTCCATCTCAGCCATGGGTCCCCGTGCCGCGGTCGATCGCCCCGGCCTGCTCGAGCAGCGAGGCGGCATTGCCACTGGAATGGGCGCTGTGGGGCCATTCGCTGCCTGCCTCCCGATGGCGGAACCCCCTGCCGAGCCAGCGGCGAAGCCGCTCGGCCGTTTCGGGCCCGAGACGCCGGTCCAGCCCACCGGCTGTGGCGATCGGAGCGGCCCGGTTCGGCGCTGGCAGGGGGTCGAGGTTCGCCACAGCCTCGAAGGCGGCCATCCAGGCGGCCAGGGAGGCTTCCCGCGAGTAGCGCCGTTTCACCAGATCGAAGCCCGCTGCTCTCAACTCTCGCAGCCTGGCCGGATATCGGATCCTTTCCAGCTGGGCGGCGGCTTCCCCGGCGTCGCCCACAGGGAAGAGCTGGGCAGTGCTGCCGTGCACCAGGGCCCCTTCGAGCCCGGATCCCACGTAGCGGCTGCTCACCACCGCCAGTCCAGCGGCCATCGCCTCCCAGGCCACGATCGGTCCGGTTTCCCATGCCGAGGTGATCAGGAGCACCTGATGGGTTCGATAGACCCGCCGTGCCAGCTCCGGCCGCGGAATGGCGCCGGCGATGATCACCTGACCCGCTGCGATTCTGGCGGCGAGGGAGGCTTCCACCAGGGGACGATCCGGGCCGTCGCCGGCGATGGTGAGCTGGAAGGAGGTGCCTTTCGCCTCCAGGGCCTCCAGGATCGGAACCAGGTCGTGCACCCGTTTCTGGGCCTGCTCCAGCCGTCCCACCCAGGCGATCCGAAGCGGCTCCGTGCCCGCATCGCCGCTGCTGGGAGCCGGCTCGGCCCACCCCGATCCCAGCTCAACTCCATAGGGGGCATAGAACACCCGCTCGGCCTCCATGCCGCCGAGGGCGCGGGCCAGTTCGCCACTGAGGCGGTTGGTCACCACCAAGGCATCGAGAAGGTCGTTCTGGTCGCGTAGATCGGCGAAGTAGTCCGCTTCGATCGCGTGCAGGGTCATCACCAGCCGACCGCGGAAGTCCCCACGGCGCCGCAACCGCCGGACCGCTGGGTAGAGGGCCGCGATGTTCACCCCTGCCACCAGATGGTCGGGATGGGCCAACAGCAGTTTCTCCAGCGCCTGGATGCGCCCGGCCTCGCTGCCGGTGGGGTTGCGGAAGGGGATCGGCGCCAGGCTGGGGAAACGCTCGGCGTAGGGGGCCAGCCGATGGATGGCGTCATCGGGCACAGCCACCGTCACCTGGATCCCCCTTTGGCGTTGGTCGGCCACCAGATCCGCCAGCCAGTCCTGCACGCCCCCCAGCAGGTAGGCGGATGGGGCCACGAAGAGAAGCTTCACGTCGTGCGGTCGGGGTACAGCAGCGAACCCTTCCAGGCTTCGGCAGGGATCGGTGTCAGCGCCAGGGTGGTCACGGATCGGCGGGGGCGCACATGGCCGTGAAGCTGCTTGATGAACACGCCTTCGCCTGGGGGGCAGGTCTCCCACTGGGCGGCGAAGTGGGCCTGGTTGGCCGAGGTGTATTTCCCCCAAACCCGTCCTGAGATGGCATCGAAGGAGGTGGCCTCGGGTTTGTGGTCCTGGTGGCGGATATAGCCGCACAGATGGTTGGCGATCCCCACACCGGCCAGGCCGGCCCGGGCGGTGTAGTCCATGTCCTCGAAACCGATGCCCGGGAAGCCGGGATCGAAGGCCCCGACCCGGGCCACCGTGGCCGGAGCGATCACAAAGTGCGACCAGGAGCTGTTGAGCAGGCTCAGGTCCACGCCAGACCAGCGGAAGCCCTCCGCCCAGCGGCGCAGGAACCCGTCAACGGCCAGGTCGTCGTTGAGGATCAGCAGCGGGCGATCGGCGGGAGAGGCGGCCAGCATCGCGTTCCACAGGGTGGTGAGGCCGTGGGCCCGGTCGTAGAGCACGAAGCGCTGGTGGGGCGGCGCTCCCTGGCAGATCTCTCGCTCGAATTGATCCAGATAGGCGGCCTGAGCTTCTGCACTGCCATGGCCATTCACGGCCACGGTGATGTTCACTTCCGGAAAGATACGGCTCAGTTTCCGGTGCAGAGGCAGGAAATAGCGCTCATACCGTTCGCTGTAGGTGGTCACCCCGATACTGAAGGCTCCTGCAAGATCGCGTTGCGGTGGCAGGAATCGCGTCGGAATTCGGCGGCGCAGGGCCCAGCCGGCTTCGCGTCCGGCGCAGTAAATACGGTATCGAAGGTTGCCGGCGGATGCCAAGGAAGCTCGGGGGGATGGGGAAGTCCGGTGGTTTCAGCCGCCGGGCAGGGCCGCGATCGCCTCACGCAAGCGTGGGTAGCGGTCCGGCGGCATGATGTACTCGTGGAAGCAGCGGCGGCAGTTTTCCCGCATGGCGGGAAGATCGGAGCCGATGCGGCGAATGGCGGCCAGGAATTGATCGTAATTCTCCACCAGAACACCGCAGTCGTAATCTTCGATAAATCGGAAGCTCGGCTGTCTGGTGGCGATCACCGGCACTCCCATGGCCAAAAACATGCAGAGACGGTTCGAACTGGTCCCCATGTGTTGGAACTGGGGGGCCGGATTGGTGTAGATCGCCAGTCCGATGTCGAGGCCCACGGCCGAACGCCAGGCCTCCTGCCAGCCCAGCCGCTCCTCCTGCAGGTAGAGGCGCCCTTCCAGTCCGAGGCGCCTTAACAGGAAGAGGCACAAAGGGCTGACCGCCAGCGGTTGAATCACCGCCTGGAGCCCCGGCTCCTCCTGAAGGGCTTGCACCAGCCAGTCGGCCCCGGCGGTGAGATTGAAGGCCCCTGAAGAGGCGATCACCAGGGCATCCTCCGCCAAGCCCCAGCGCCGCCGCAGCACGCGGCGTAGATCCGGATCCGGCTGGGGGGGGTGATGGAAGCAGCCGGGGTAGACCACCACCTTGGCGTCGGCCGCCAGTCCGGCGTAGTCGCTTAGCAGGTTCACCCGGGAGTCGTCGTTGACGATCGTGAAGCGCGAGCGGCGCATCGCCCAGCGGCAGAGTTGTTTCCAGCGCTCCGGGCTGTTGCCGCGGTAGGCGCCGGATTTGATCTCATCCACCAGGGAGAAGCAGGGGCGGCCTGTCAGGGCGGAGAGCAGGCCGACCACGGCCAGAGGATCCTCGCTGGTGCCGGAGAAGCAAGCGAAGCTCCACCAGCGCGGGCTAAGCAAATGGCGGCGTAGCCAGTGAATGGAATACTCGGCCCGGTGGGTGTGCACATCGGGTCCGTAATCAGCCGGATCCTGTGGCGTACCAGGGGAGAACACATGCACCGCGTAGCCGCAGCTCAGCAGGGCTTCGATGATGGCCCGGTTGGGAGGGGAATAGAGAAGTTCCGGCACCAGCAGGAAATGGGCCGCCAGGCGCCCACGATGGGATGGGGATCGCGCCATGGCGTTACAGAGCCACTGGCAGCCTGTGTGTGCTCAGATCCCTAGGCAGGTCCACCCGGCCGGCCTGGTAATCCGCGAGGAAGCGCTGGGAATAGGCGTTGATGAAGGCCGGGGGAAACTCCCGTCGGGGGCGTTGGGGAGGTGGGGCACCGTTGGGCTCCTTGCTGGTGGTGATCACCCGGTCGTACCAGTTGTGGTAATGGGTGATCTGGTTATCCACCCCGTAGAAGTTGCCGAGGCCGTAGCGCAGATGGCCCAACTCCTCACTCCAGAGCGTGGCGTCCGGACCCGGGGTGAAGAAGGCATCCGGCTCGGCATTGGAGACATAGACATTCATCGGATGCCAGTGGAAACCACGCTCGGCCAGGCGGGTGGGAATGTTGTGGGTCACGTGGCTGCCCGAGAAATCGAATTCGCGCCGGGGCACGGGAATGCGGAGCCGCCGTTTCCAGATGAGCCTGCGGGATTGGCGCAGTCCTTCGGTGGTGAAGAGCAGAAAGGAACTCTCGGGCATGCCCGCTCCGAAGGGGCGGGTGAGGGGGCCGCAGCCGATGTCCTCGGGTGAGATCAGCACCGTTCCTCCCGTGAGTTTGGCCGTGCAGCGCTGCAACCAGTCCGAGGCCAGCAGGATCACATCGGCATGGAGCAGCAGGGTGTAGCTCCCCCGAGCGCGTCTCACCAATTCCTGCAGGGCTTCCGGCTGGCTGCAACGACGAACCAGAACCTCGGCCCCGTGGGCGCGGCCGATGGCGGCGGAGGCATCGCTGGAGTCGTTATCGAGAACGCAGATATGCACGCGGGCCGAACCGGTGGTGCGGCGCAGAGAGTCGAGACAATGGGGCAGGAAGAGCGCGCTGTTCCAGCTGGTGATGCCAACGTAAAGATCGGGGTCGTTCATGGCCCTGGATTGGCTGGGGTGGGAAAGAGGGAGAGACGCTTAAGCAGCCGTACGGGCAGGCTGCTGTGGATGCGATTCAGATAAACTTCTTTGGCTCCACCTTGAGCAACCAGCTCAGCAACCTGCTCTCGGAGCGAGGCAAAAGCGCTATTTTTAGCGTAAACATAAGCGAGCTCTTCGCTGGATTTGCTGCGTTGTTTCACGGTTTTCGCATCTGGATAGTAGCGCATAACAGCCAGTTTCTCCTTGATCATGGCTGCCCTTGTGCTCCGGGAGAAGCGAAACCAGAGGTCGTAATCCATCAGGAGGTGCAACTGCTCATCAACCCCCCCAACACGCCGCCAAAGGCTCTTCGTCCAGAAACAGCATTGCTGCATCACCCACTGGTCATTCTTCCAGTTCAGCATGGTGGCCTCATCCATTGGCAGGGGTGGAATGTGGCGGAGAAAGTGATGATCAAGGCTGATGACATCGCCTGCTCCCACTGCAAATTCCAGATGGGCATCGGCCTGAAAACAGGCGGCCACCCGCCACAGGGCATCGGGCAGGAGGTAATCATCAGAATTCAACCAGAAGAAGATATCGCCGCTGGCTCGGCTGAATCCTTTGTTGATCGCGTCCGATTGCCCCCTGTCCGGTCCTGGCAGCAGGTCGCTCAGCTGCCCCCGATAGCGGTTGAGGATTGTCGCTGTGGCGTCGCTGCTGCCGCCGTCGGCCACGATGATTTCAAGATTGGGATAATTTTGATGGATCAGGGAAAGCAGCGTGTCCTCGATCGTTTCAGCCTGGTTCAGGGTAGGGATCACCACCGAGAAGCTCGGCAGCCCAGGCGCTGCTTCCATCACGCTGCCGGGGTTTGCCGGATTCGTAAGCTCCGGGTTTCGCCAGCCGTAGAGGTGGGCGCAGGGATGGGGAGGAATGGGCGGATTCATGCGGTCGGCCGGTCCGCCAGAACCTGTTTCCAGTGCGCCATGGTGAGGAGGAACGCAAGGCTGCGGGTGCGGTCCGATCCGGATCTGTGCTGGTTGAGGATCTCGGTCACGGTCGCCGGATCCACGAGGTCCCCAAGCAGGTCGAGCCTGGAGGTGAGGCTCTCCTGCAGGGCCCTTTCCCGGTACCAGCCGCTGCTGCGGTCATAGGTGATGTAGGGGGTTCGACGCATCAGGGCTGTCCAGTACAGGGGAGGAGCCTTGGAGAGCATGCGTTGGGGTTGGAAGCCATTCTCTTCAGAGAAAGCCAGCAACTCAGGCTGGTTCTTTTCAATCGCAAAACGGTGCCAATTGGAGCCCAGTTTCCAGCCCGCAGGCAGGTTCCATATGGCTTGCAACCATTCTCGGTTGTGGAAGGGAGAGCGCCATTGGCTGGAAGCCTGGTACATGGCAATGCCATTGGCATAGAAATTGGGAACCCGCTGTTCGAAGTAGTAGCGAGTCAGGCCGGGCAAGAAGGAATGATGGCAATGGTGCCGAAGCCTTGAGACGCGGGAGGCGATGCCGGGCTCTTCAAGTTGGGCGGCAAACTGGGGGGCAAGACCCGCAAATTCATGGGGGAGAAAGGTGGGATGACGATGGAGCTTCAGTCCCCAGAAACGGTTTAGAGCTGGCGCTGGGAATCGATCGCCGAGGCGTCCAAGCTGACCGCGATCGAAATAATAAGAGCGCGCAAACTCCCCTAGGGTTCCAACAAAGAAGGGGCTTGCGCTGGGAATCTTGGCCTTGAGTGGATAAAGATAGGTATGCCAATGCCACGCTGTCTTGGTGCCATTGGTGAGGCTTGAGACTTCAGCAGCGTGGGTGAGGAAATCATCGAGTTCGATCCGCACGAGGTCATGCTGCAGCCCAAATCGTTTGGCGATGGCGCGGGCCACGTTGACATCGGAGCATTCGTCGGTGCCCATCGTGATCAGATGGGGCTTGATGCCTTGCTTGAGCATGGAGCTCAGGATCAGCCGCGAATCGAAGCCGCCCGAGAGGGAGAGATAGGGTTGCTCCCCTGCTAATCGAGCCACCTCGGTGTTGAGGGCCCGGATCGCACCTTCGGGATCGGGTGCTTCAACCCCAAGGCTTTCGATGGCGGAGCGGGTGTCACGCTGAAGTTCACCATTGGCGACCTGCAGCACCGTGCCTGGCGGGACCCGATGGATATCTGGATGCAGGGTGGCGTTGTCGGTGAGATTTTCGAGTTGACACAGGTCGCCGAGGGCCTGCCAGTTCCACGTCCAACTCAGGCCAGCCCTGGCAAGGATGTCAACAATGCGGCGTCCGTGCACAAAACTCGCTCGACCATCGCCGGCCTGGGTATAGAAGTAATGCATTGCCCCAACCGGCGAGGTAACGATCGTGCAGCGCCGCCGATCCTCAAAAATTAGTGTGTATTCACCTTTGAGATTACGTAGCCTCTCATAGTCCCCTTGATGGGCAAGATTCAGGAGGTCTGTTGGATCAAGTTCGCAGTATCCATGCACTGTGATCTGGGTTGACTCCGCTCCCATGCCTGGGTGGGATTGTTGGTGCCCGGAGAAGACCATGAGCGAAGTGAGGATCTGGTTAGGAGCGAAAGTCCCGAGGGTCCCCGTGGCGAAAGTGCCAGACGGAGGTGGGGCGGCATGCCGCAGATCAACGAATCGTCGGGGATCGTCCTTGCAACAGCCTCGCAGGTCCGATGTCGCCGCTCTCCCTCACACCCTTTTTACGACGGATCCCTGCCGATCCGGCCGCTCGTGGCCAAACTATGAAGTTGCCAGTCCTCCAGGCTCTTCCACCCCCATGGCTGGTAGTAGAACCCCCGCAGGACGCCTCTGGATACGGTTTGGGGGGCTGCTTTGCTGTGGGTTGCTGTTGGGCCTGGCCCGACAGAATCCTCCCGACCTTTTGATGCCCTCCGATGACGGGCGGACGGGTCCCCTCGATGGTCGCCATGTTGCCGTGGTGATCAACAGCGAGGACCCCCTCAGCGAGGCGATCGGCACCCATTACCAACGGGTACGCCGCATCCCGCCTGGGCAGGTGCTGCGGGTGCGCTTTCCCCCACAGCGGGCCAACCTGGATCCAGGCCGTTTCCAGGCGATCCGGCGCCAGTTGCTGCGCGACACCCCATCCCGGGTGCAGATCTATGCCCTGGCCTGGGCGGCGCCCTATCGGGTCGGCTGCCAGTCGATCACCAGCGCCTTCAGCCTGGGGCTCCACCCCGGATGGTGCGCCGAGGGCTGCCAGGTCACCAGGATCAGCCCCTATTTCGCCAGGGGGGATGTGAGCCGGCCCTGGAATGCCCTGCGCATTCGCC
>Ga0209401_1000143_pt1 | contig 47354 bp, 64 predicted proteins | sample M_140807_MF_Meta_FD_187318 | JGI IMG/M metagenome (GOLD analysis project Ga0209401, IMG submission 187318) | Freshwater microbial communities from Lake Montjoie, Canada to study carbon cycling - M_140807_MF_MetaG (SPAdes) (version 2) | ecosystem: Environmental > Aquatic > Freshwater > Lake...
TTCTGCTTCAGCATTTCAACGCGAAGTTGACGATCTTCATCTTCAACAGCCTGAGCCCTTTCTGCGTCCGCATAGTACTTCTCGCTCCAAGGCATTGTGACCAATGGTCTTTGGATTCTGTCTGCCATAATATTATCCTATCTTTCCGTCCATCCACTTCCGGATGATTGCTTTTATTTTGGGTTTGTTGCGTATTGACTTGGCAATTCTTTCTCCATATTCGAGATAGAAGTTTCTCAAGTTGTCTGATGCCTTCGTGAACATCCACTCCCTAAATTCAAGCCACTTAGGATTGTCGGCGCCATAAACCTCGCGAGCCACCCAGCATGCGAATATTCCTGCTGTTCCGCCCAGCGACCCAACTCCCTTGAAGAGGTCAGCGCCAGCACTCAAATAGTTCGGAGTCGAATTTGCGACAGCAACGCGAGATAGGGCGTCAACTTGAGATCCATACATGCTCGCCTGAGCATTTTGCATTGTGTTGTAAATGCTTCCGGCCTGACCAGACAGGGCGACAGGAATCTCTGGATTTGTCGTCTGGTAGAAGTTGCTCGGAGCTCCCTGTGTCTGGAACGATCCAGGCATAGTTTGGTTTGCCTGGATGTACCCCTGGAACTGCGCGTTTTGCTGTCCAAGCCTTTGATTGGCTAAATTGTAAATAGATGGTCCACCAGCAACAAATCCAGACGCGGCTCCGAGTCTGCCCTGTTGGACGTTTTCGCGAAGTAAAAGATCCCTTGCCGCAGCTGCGCCTGTGGTCTCTCCAGATCCAAGGAACTGCTGTGCTGCGCCAAAACGAGCGAGTTTTCTAGCTTCTCCAGCTGCCCCAAGTTGCGCAGCTTCCTGTACTGCTGGTCCAAGTCCAAAAATATTCCCCCGGGCAGTCTGTGCCCCGCGGATTGCCTGCTCATAACCGCGTCGTTCCTCGGCCCCGATCGTAGATCCAAGACGAAGCTGGTTGAGCGCTTCCTGTTCGATTGTGTTGCGCAACTGCTCTGTTTGCGAAGTTGTTGTTGGACCAATTGGGAGAGTTGCCATTTCTCGGTACTGACGACCAAGGCCAATTGCAGTCCTGTATGTATCCGGGTCGATCTGTTTTAATTGTTCACCGGCTCGCTCCTCGGGAAGTTTGGCAAATTCTCGGAATGAAGTTATTTGCTTTAGTCCCTCTGCATCAGACATTGTAATTGGGGTGAAGTCGGCGGCCTGCTTTGTGGCATCTGCAACAGCTTTTTGAACGCTAGCTAGGTCTGATTTTAACTGGTCAATTGACACCTTTGCCGATACTGCCCTGGCATCATTAGAGGGAAGTTGATCGTATAGACTCTGAGCCGCCTCGAGCCTGCTGTTGATTCCAACAATCTGTGAGCTTCCGTCCGATACAATCCTGTTCAATCTTGCCAGCTTAGTATTATTAAAATCATTAATAATATCCTGATCGGAAACTTGAAAGTTTAATTTATTGGAAATATCCTGCCCTGGGCCTTGGTATCCACCAGCAAATCCGGGAAGTCCAAGTTGAGGATCTGTAGGGGCGAATCTTCCAGCCATTGGGCCGCCTCGTCCTGTGAGCCCAGCAATTTGTTCGGATAAAGAATTGCGAGTGTTTTCTTGATTTTGTATTTCTGCCAAACTTTGTTTCTGTTGCTCATCTCGCGCAGTATCCTTGTAATCTTGGTAGGCATTATCAAAGTCACGAAGCATTCCGCTTTTATCAGTAACAGTCGTTTCGTATGTTCTCGGACCGCTGTCCCAGCTTCCGTTGTATGTAGATTTTCCAGATAGGAATGTTTTGTAATCTGTTGGACGATTTGCCGACTGGAAATGCCTGGAACCATTGTAAAATATGGTATTCCAATCTGCACTTGGAGCATACTTTTGATTGTAAAATTCCTCTTTAGATAGAACTGCCATATTAAATCTCTCCAGACTGATATTTCTTAGTCGTAACCTTCTTGGCTTCTTCGTTCCTTGCTAACACATCTGAAATGTTTGTTGTGTACTCTGGAGTAAGGATAGGTTGTGATATGCCAGCCGTGTAATTAACTGGAGCCACACCTCCGCCCATTGCGACTTCTCGCTCAACCGAGGTTTCTGGTCCTTGACCATAAGTTCTAGCGAATTGGGCTGTAAGCTGATTGCCTAATGCGCGGTTTAAGGAATAAGCCTGTGGGCTGTACTCATACTGCCTGCGAAGACCCTCGAGCGTCCTTTGCCCACCGTACTGACGCTCAAGCTGTAGCCCGGTCTGGACCTGGGCTTGTTGGTCGGCTGCGGAAAGTTGACGTTCTAGTTGGCGTTGTTCGGGCATATACTTGATGCGAAGAGCATTCTCAAGCGCAGCGATGTCTGGAGACTTTTCAATATAGGTTTCAAGCGAAGAACGATAGAATAGCGCATTTGCCTGCGCAGATTTCATCGGGTCAGGGGGCGGAGGGGGAGATGGAATTGACGGAGCGCCACCCATTATCGTAGTGCCCTTCTCATAAACTTCATAAAATCGTAACTCCTTGGTGTTCCAGAACGGTTAAACGTAATACGCTTACGGATGCCAAAACGCTCCAAAAGGAGCACCAACAGGCACCTCAAGGAGATAGCACCCTTTGAGGATATCGTCAAGTCTACGAACACATTCTCCCCATCCTCAGAATGAACGTAGTGATCTGGCTTTTCTCCGTCCTTTAGGCACCTGGCAAGAGCTATCCCGGCAATTCCGTCAGAATCTTTGACAATGCCGACCAAACCCTGCCTCTCGAACCAATTAAACCAATCAGCTAGGTTGTGCCACATGCCCTCCGGCACACCGGACGCTTCAATGTATTCTATAGCGGTCATAGCGATTTCTGGATCTCGATTGTATCTGGATTTGCGGCTGCAGTAATTTGCCTGACTGCCATCTTCCCGGCCGCGCTAGTTATCTTGACGTTAAGAAGTCTCCACTTTTCGTACTTTCTGAGATCGCTCGCAATCTTCTTTTTGACGCTAGTCGGAAGAATTGCCGGAAGCTGGAAATCCAGCGTAAGAACTGAACTGGCAATATTCAGATTCGGTTGAACTTCAACGTCGCCAACATCTATGTCCCTCTGTATCGTTATGGTCGTATCAGTCGAGTATGAGTCGTCAAATATTACCTCGAAATGCGAGCCATATTTTAGCGAGAACGGATCTCCAAAATTAAAGTCCTTTGTTCTGACTGAGGATTCATACGAATCTCCATTGTCGGCATAATCCGAAGCAGTCAGCGCAGCCGGAGACTTGTATCCAAAGTACTGAAGAATCAATCCTGTTGTAGATTTTCCTGCCAGCCGAAGACCCTGCGAATCAAAATTTGTAAGCGCAAACTGCATGATCTGAGGGGTCCAGGTACCCTCAAAAGCGCTCAAAGCAGTATTATATACCAACATCGTATCGTTGTAGTCATTCGATCCTGTTGGGAATGCCAGGAAATATCTGTTGTCGTAGAACATTGCCGTAGATATATCGATCTTTGCCGGGTTTATGGTCTGGATAACATCCTTTACAACCTCTGATATTGGTATTCCAATTGAGCTAAAATCGTCGGCAGCCGACCTTACCAAGGATCGAATTCCATTGTCCGAAAGAAAGAATATGTCGCTACTCACCTGGACCGCGGTGTTCCCGGCTACGCACCCGGTGTTGTTCGATATAAGCGAGATCGTCCAATCCGCAGCAGTCGTCATTGTTTCCGGGACCTCCACCTGGAACACTCTCCTGTTTTTGAATACAATAATTCTGTTCTGATAGTATGGAACGATCGCAGTAATTTCGTCTCCGTCGTCTCCGTTAATCACAGCACTGTTGGCCGAGTCCCACACCGACGCGTCAAGTATGTCTGAGCAGTACAGTGTATTGCGGTGGATTCCAGACCCAACGCCAAACAATCTATTCCCGGTGTTTATGATAATCCTTAGATCCACAGGGGGAGTGCTCACTGTTGCCGTTGCTGTGGCTCCGGAACCGTCGCCAATTATTGTCACGCTCGGGGTCCTGGCATATCCAGATCCTCCGTCTACAACTACAACTCCTGTCACCGCGCCCCCAGCTACAGTTGTGGTCACGGAAGGAGCAGTCCCGGTTAGGCCAGGATACTCAACCAACGCGGTTGCGGAGGTGTAGCCAGACCCTCCGGACGTGACTGTGATTGCCCTTAGCTTGGCACCCTGCCTGGTTACCGTTGTGCCATTAAATAAATGAAGATCTCCGTCTCCGTCGACAGCGTACATTTTGTCGTTGAACTGAGCCATTGAAACAGGGGCGTCGACTGCAGAAGAAAATCCGTCCTCCCATTCCGTGCTCCTATTGTCCCATAGTACGCTCGCAGATCCCCACTCCTGGTCCGCAGCGTGTGCTTCAGCGCTTCCATTTGAGTTTATGCTGTAAAATGTTCCTTGCGTTACGGTCAGCAAATATTCGTTCGCCGCGGTATCGTAGTACCTCATGCCACCAACTGAGCCGATCGCACTTGTGGCAGTTGTGCAGAATGCTGTTGCCCCGGTCCTGGTCTCCAGGTTGCCCTTTGGAGAAAGGGTCATATTGACCAATTGACTTACCTGGTTCTCTGCTAGTAGATCAGACTGCAGTCCGCTCGCCTGTCCTCCGGAGAAGTTCCGGATTCCCTCGAACGACAGGACGTCATCCAAATTGTCTTGGAAGTACGGCACCTACTAAACTCCTATATCTGTAATGCTGTACTCACCCAAACTCGAAGGAGTGATTACCTTTATCCCTCCGACCTGGCTCATCTCATACTGAGCCATCTGCGCCAGGTCAGCATTCGCGGTTGATACAACTGCCTGGGCCTTGGCGTACTGACGCTCGCGCTCAAGGGCGTCTGCATGGGTAAGGGCAAGGACAACGTGCTGGACGTGCGGAAGTCTCAATTCGTCATCTAGGGCAGGCTCGCTAGGCGGAAACTCTACAATGTTGTTCTGCCTTGTGATGCATGTCAGTTTTTCAATTACCTTGATCGTAGTCGTGCTCGTCGTGTTCAACAGTGGATACAGATCGATCTCGGCAGTGCCGGACGTGTTCCGGCCCTTAAAGTAATACTGAGTCGGAGTCCCAGTCCGGTCGTTATCGAGGAGATCCGCGTCCTGGCTAATGATCGTCTGCATGTCGACAGAGAGAAGTTCGCTGTCTCCGTATGCAACGGAAAGCGGGTTTTCGACCAGGGAACCAAGAGTGATCGTCCTGCTAGCTGTAGACACTGAGTACGTCGAGTTTGTTATGCTCTCTCGCCATGGGGCGAAGTTCCAGACCCTGCGATAGTTTAAGCTGGCAGACTTCTCCAGGAACGTAAGCGTATCGGAGTCAGTCTTCCCAACTTTCTCTCCTGCGAATTGTGCGATTTCAGATAGAGTCATTTACAGGCTCCTGTGGTGCTGGTTCTGGCTCCGGGATAGGCTCCAGGTTAAATCTTTCAAAAACCTCTCCGTCGATCTCTTCGGTGTAGGCCCCGGTGACCCGGTATCCCGCTGGGACGCTGGCTGGAGTATAAGGCTTAATACCTACTTCAGCAAGTTGCTCCTTGCTCCAGCACCAGAAGATGCTGGCTGGATGGTTGACATCGCCAATGCGGATGCCTTCGGGTTGACGGATGATGTTATTTTCGGTTGTGATCCACATAGTTACTCCTTATCTTGCTCTTGCGTATTTGAATGGTGATTCGGCGAAAGCTGCAAAAATAAATGTTACTCCAGATTGATTCGAATCAAGATTTGTTGATCTCAACTTAAATCCATTTGATAAAATATCCATTGTATTAAAAGTCACTCCACCAATGCTACTTCCATTTTCTTCTTGAGAATTATTTGGAGCAAGTTTTAAGGTAACCAGATTTTCTGTGCTTCTTGCTGTGTCATAAATTATCCAAGCAAGACTACTTTGAGTTGTCTTTATCATTACAAATCTCGGCCTAAATCCGCAATATGCAAGCGGACCATCTGCTGCGCCATTGCCTGTGTAAGTTCCAAATTTACTAAATCCATCAACTTCGGCAAATAGATAGGCGATGTATGTGTCTGCGTTTGCATTAACAGCTACATTTGTTCCAACTGAAAACACGCTAGACGTTGGGCTGGTTGAGTTCCAGTAGTCTGCTCCAGCGGATGTTGATGATGTAGAATTTAGCTGAAGATATGTAGTATTCGCAATAGACGTATGCCATACAGGCCAGCCTTGATCTGCGCCAGCCGTTGTTCTGGCCTTAACGATAACCATCTTTGGGGCAACGCCCAATGTGTGCGCAATAGTTCTATTTGCTCCGTTGCCAGTATAGCTAACAACATCAAGTCCTGCTTGTGTTGACTCATCCCAAGCCCAAGCCACATACTGCGTGCCAGTAGTGTTTACAAGCGTGCTTGTTGAAATCGTAAATCCGTTTGATCCAAACGCAGTAAGTCCGCTTGAGCTTGTTACTTGATCTCCAGTTGTGTCGCTGGAAAGCTGTGATTGAGTTCCCCTTGTTGTGTCATAAATAGCGTGGCTTGTCGCTCCGCCGCGATTCTTAATCCACACCAGGTCGGGGCTAAAGCCAAGACTAGAAATTGAGTTGGATGCGCCTGTGCCAGTGTAAGCAACTACATCCATTGCAGTGCTTGGCTTCTTGATTGTAGGAGTCGTAAGGTTGGTTGTGCAGAGTGCCTTGAAACCAGTTGGCGGAGCATATCTCCACGTTTGCTGACCAAAGTTCATCGTTACATCATTCGCAGATGTTGAACTTCTTCCGCTTGTTGCAAAATAATATGGACCGCTTGTGAGGGATGTATATGCAGTTCCTTGTGAAGTTCCGTTTTTATAGAAAACAAGAGTTCCAGCACTTGCGTCAAACGCTACTCCAATTGTGTCTCCATTTGTGTATGAAGATCCATAAGAACTTGATGATGCATTGTTATATTTTAATCCATTGTAATAATACCCCCAACTATCTGAAGATGACCCAACATAAGTATTCATTATGTTTATGCCTTGCGAAATACCAGCAGAACATTCGGCTCCAAGAGCAGTAACGTACATTTCGCAATACCACTTTCCAGATGTCATTCCAATTGTTGAGATTGATCCGCGATCTCCAGCATTTGTTCTTAAATTTCCGTCAATAATTGTGCTTCTTATGGTGCTTACTGGATTTAATGTGGCGTAATTACCCCTGACCTCCCCGCCAACTCCAGTGTCTGTTCCGTAATTTGTTGGACTGTCCACCAAACTATCGTTTGCAACCTTGTCGGCAAGAGTGCTTGTTGCTACGGAGAAATTGTTCGGAGTCCAGTTGTTGCCATTTGGGCTGGAGTCCTTGCCAAGTGTGGCTGCTGTATTGTTGCTATTATCCGCAAACTTCAAGTAAAACCCATTTGTTCCGTACGTTCCTGCGTATGCTTTAGCCTTCCATCGTCCTGTTATTGCATCGGTCTCTCCGAAGCTGGATGGGGTTAATGCTTGTCCGTCTATAAAGTTGATTTCGGTTAGGTAGCCATTAAAATAGCTTGCTGTATTGGCCGCACCCAATTGATGGGCAACTGCTGTGTTAAAAGTATTGCTAGTTGCCGTGGCAGTGCCAACGCTCACACCATTCACATAAAGCGTATGTGATGTTCCATTCTGCGTCCAAACAATGTGATACCAAGCAGATGGATCTCTAAATAAAGCTGTTGTTGTTAATGCGCTTGAAGCTGCAAATGTAAGATTTAGCGCATCTCCAGTTGTGAATCCAAAGCTATGATTTGTTGATACTCCAAAAATTTGTTTTGTTGCTCCAAGTAATCCTAACTTCACCCACAATGAAAGGGTAAATATTGATTGTGATGTTGGAGTTGAGAGCGTTCTATTTAAGTATGCTGAATCACCAGAATTGAACCGCAAGCTACGTTCAACTCGGTATGCATCATTATCGCCTTGCGCTCCAAGCAGGCCGTTTGGATGGACAGGCCAGGGCATTGGAGGTTACGAGAAGTTCTGGCTAGATACTCCGTAGAGTACAGTTCCGTTTGTTACAAAGGAAAGAACGTCAACTTGCGCTGATCCAGTAGAAAGAACTGGAGCTACCCCACCAGTAAACTTGTACGCTGTGCTAAATGAAAGAGTATTATTCCCGCCAGTGCCTTGCGTCACAATCATCACATAGGTGCACCCAGCCTGCGGGTTGGTCGGCGTGTTCATTGTTGAGTTTGTTGTTACAGTAAGCGTAGCAACCTGGTTCTGCGACAGATCCCAAGGAACAGTTCCGCTTGTGATTGTCAACGCTGTGGCTGCAAAGTTATGCGCTCGGCTATATTGCTGTGCAGTATTAAGAACAGCAATTCTGGTTCCTACTGTTGCCGATCCTGTGCTGATCGTTAGGTCGCCAGTAAGAGTAGTCGTGAAATTGCCAATCGTCCCGGTCGTGCTGTTCAAAGTTCCAATTGTTCCAAGCGTCGAATTGACGGAACCACTAAAGGTTCCTCCTGTGAGATTGGACGTGAGTGTGGAGCTTGTTAGCGTCTGAACTGTGCCACTTGTAATGTTCGCAGCTGTTCCAGTTATAGTCCCGGATGTTAAAGTTGGAATTGTGCCAACAGTAATCGTGGCAGCTGTGGATGTTGTGGTTCCAAATGTTCCGCTAGGGATAAGTGCCGTGGCAATCGTCCCATTCGTAATCTCAGCGCTAGTGCTGATTGACCTATTCCCGGTGACGGTTCCAAGGCTCAGGACTCCTGTAAAATTGGCATTGGTATACGTTCCGCCTGTCAGTGCATCGTCAAACAAGTTTAAGACGGTTGTCTGTCTTGGGGCGACCCCGGACGATAGGCTCGCGTCGTCAATCATGATCTTGTCGTCGGTTGCGACAGCGGTCAGTGAGGTCTGGTCTCTAATTAAAGACTGATAGACGTCTAGTCCGTCGACCAGGTTGTGAAGCGCGGCCGCGGTTACGGTGCCGTTCGTTGCGAACGTTTGAGAACGATTGAATTTGATGCCCATATTAAGTTGTAAACCTCATTGCGGTTGCAAAGAACGTGCCAGCAGGAATTGTCCCGGCAGTCGCGCCTTGGTTCTGAATTGAGTAACGAACGACATTTGTTGCCGTCGGATAAAGAGATAATCCAACATTAACCGTTCCAGTAGTTGAACCTAGCGAGTTCAATGAGCCGATAACAATATCACCAAGTGCCGCGCCAGTTAGAGTAAAGGTTCCAGTTGTAGCGTCTGCTCCGTTATGTGCGCTAACTGTAGCAGAAGTGAAAGCTGCTGTTCCAAACGAAGCATTGGTTATGTTGGGACCAGTAGCGCCAATCTCAAGCGTACCAACTGTCACAAGCCCTGTATTGGTAATCGTGGTCGAAGCAATCGTGCCGATCGTCGCAGTGCTGATTGTGGCAGTGCTGATTGTAGCAGTGCTGATGCTGGCAGTACTGATGCTGGCAGTGGCAATCGTTGTCGTGCCTGTTGAAAAGGTATTGCTAGATCCAAACGTGACTGGGCCTAGGAGTCTGGAGGCTCCGTCCACTGCAAACGTGCCACTGCTCTTTACCCCGGTCGTAGATATCTGAAGGGCCGAAACTCCAGCCTCGTTGCCACTGGACACGGCCGCGAGCGTAGGTCCGACAATATCGCTACCAAACGTCTTTAGGACCTGGCTATAGCTTGTGCTGATATTCTGTGTGCCAAGTGTTGCCATTAGTGATTTATCCTGTTTTTGACCAGGTCCCAGGCAACGGAAAACAGTAGCCCGGCGACCCCAGCAATTGCGAATATCCTGGAACGGAGGTGCTCCAGGGCAGAAACTCTATTTACCACATCTGCGTAGTTTGACAAGCTGGTCTCGACCATGTTGTACAATTGGACCTGGCGCTCTTCCATCCGGGCCAGCTTGACCTCTATGCCCCACACCTGGTCTTCACTCATTGCGAGACTCCAGGTACTTGAGACTGACCGCAAGATGTACGACCGCACCGACAACCTCGTCCCGGTCCCTGCCGTCTGCCACCATCCTTTTGATCGATCTGTTGACTGACAGAAGGTGCTTTACTGCACCGATATACTTCGTTCCTCTTGCAAGCCTGTTGTTGTCCTCGGCACACTTCAGTGCCTCCATGAAACAGGCGTAATCCTTTGCCGTCAGCAATAAACGCAAACCCAGGACTGTGATCCATGTGGCGATGCGCTTCATTTGACATTACCAGAACTTACTGCTCCGGCATCTTCCGCAGCACCCATGTCCGAATAGCGGGGCAGCACATTGCTGTCCGCTGGCTTTGGCGAGCAGGAGCAGAGCAATAGGGTGAGGAGGAGGAGGGGCATCAGAGTGCAAACGATCTAATTAGTGAATCAATCGCAAAGGTTTGAGTTTTTGTTAGCGTTGTATTTGAATCCCAAAAAAGAAGAGTTGAAAACAATGATGTCTCTGCGCTTGCCGCACCAGAATTTAATAAGCAATGCAAAATCCATTCTTGATTTGCCGCATAGGTTCTTGCGTTTCCTCCAGAAACAGTATTCGAATTGTCCCAAAATATTGCTCTTGGAATATATAGTTTTTGATCGTTAGCAGAAAATGTGAGTCCAAGAAATTGATTTGAAAAACTTGGAGCGGAAGAGAATATGGTGCTTGTTATTGTATCAGTTCCTCGATCTGCTCTCAATATAACATTTGATGTGCTTCCAGTTGTGTCGTGACTAAATAAAATAGCTCGAAGTGTTGATTGATTGTTTAGGCAAGAAAATCCTGCACGAATACTGTTTGTTGCAGTTGTTTGCGCTCCAATTAAGTTGCAAAGAATATATGCTGATGGTGGTTGATTATTTGTAAACGTCCTATTCCCAACGCTAATTTTATCAACAGCAGAACCCTCAAGAACTATTCCACTTTGCGTTCTTGTTCCACCAGTAAGAGTAGCAGATGCCCCTGCTTTTAGATCGATTAAGGATGTTCCGCTTTTCTGTACATCATTACCAAGCAAGAATCCGCCAGCTAATGGAGTCCAAAGACTCTGTGCTTTTAGATATGTGATTAGTTTATTGATTCCGATTTGTTGCTCTAGTTTTGTTACTTCTGCTGAAGCAATATAATTAGACGCATCTGCATCTGGTGCTGTTCCAAGTGCTGTAGCAAGAGGCGATCTAAAGATAGCCATCGCCTACTCCTAGCTCAACTGCGTCACTTTAGCCGTGCCAGCGGTGGCGAAGATGCCACCTATTAAGCCAGTATAATTGGATGGGACTTCAAAGTAGTCTCCAGCGGATAGGCGAGCGGTGTAGGATGAGGTGCTGGTGGTCGCTGTGCCGAGAGTTACATGGAGCGTACCTGGGCCTTCTGAAAAGATCTGGCAACCCAGCCTGCCTGTGCTTGCCGTGGCAATCGTGCCGTAGCTGGTGCTGGTGAATGTAGTCGGGCCAGTTCCGCCAGTTGTAGCGTTGGGGGGCCTGAGGCCATCAGCAACGTCGGCCTGGAGCGTGACCATTAAAGCCTCAATCGCCTCCAGGTTGTAGTTAATGCTTTGCGTACCGCCTGTGGCAGTGCCTACGGTTTCAAGAATGCGTTGTGTTTGCCAGCCCATATATTTGTCCTTTTTAGTTTATCACGCTAGGGGGTATTCATCAAGCGGCGGCTACAGTAATACTTCCACTACCAATATTTATTGTCCACCCAGAAGTAGGAATAGTAGCAGCAGAACCTCCAACTGCCGTAGCTATATTATTATTATTATAATCATAGAAGTACCATCCGTCTCCACCCCACTCTAAACGAAAATCATAGCCTGCTGAAGAAGATATGAAAACATATATTGTATCCTTAACATAAATTTCGCTTGTAATATTACTATTCGAGCTTGTTACATAAATTTGACTCGTACTCGCCACGGGAATCCCGCTGGGCGCGGCTCCGCCACCAAAGGGAAGTTTTCTTCCGTTGTTTAGTCCAACATTAAGACTTAGCGAAGGCATAAAATTACAATGCAATCACCCGCCAAGGGATTGAACCTTGCGCGGTTTGACTGCTAATAGGTAATTAGCCCTTGTAGGCGATCACACGTCCAGTTCCAGCAGTGAAGCTGTTGAACTGTCCGTAGATTATGTTCCCGGAACCGATCGTCACGCCTGTCAGTGTGCCATCGAAGTCTCCTGCAATGGCGCTGAAGGTCGTGTCGGCCAGCATTTGGATCGCCCAATATGCCTGCCCGGAAACGCCTGTGGTGCCAACGGTAAAACCGTTCCTGGCTCCAAACCTATCTGTATCGGCAGACATTAGCTGTAGACCGGGATCTTGTACGAAGTGCCGTTGAGACGAACCGTAATTCCCAAGGTCGCAGTACCAGAGACAAAAGTCCCAGTAGTTGCGGTCGTGATGAATTCCAGTGAGGTAGCTTCTGTTCCAGCATCAATCCGGACAGGCTTCCCTTTTGCTCTTAATTCGCGACGAATATATATATCACTCATGGATCTAATTTCCTATGTTTTGCCCAAACTTGTTTGATTGTATCGGCTTTATGTCTTGGGCGGAACCTTGAGCCGAGTTTTTGTTCTAACGCTTGATAACCTTTTAGAATGTTGCGACCATCCATGGCCGCGGGGTGATATGCTGGTTCTGAACCACAATTAACAAGTCTGAAGCTGGAGGGAAAGTTGCGCCGTTTTAGTTTACTTGGGACATTGTCCCTTTCATCTACCGGACGCTCGAGCGTTACAACGCCCCCGGTGTCCCTGTCTTCATACTCGTAGAGTGGCATCAGTCTTCCATCATTTCCCCGCCGTCCATCTTGACAGCTTCATTCCTAAGACGCTCGCCTTCGGTTTCAGCTTCCGGAGATTCTTTTTCAATCTCTCCTTCTGCTTCGCTTACGCGAACGACGGCAACGCCTTCTTTGATTTCAACAACTTCTCCGGTCAATTCAACCATGTCACCGATTGCAGGCTCGGCCTGTTCGGTCTCTTGCGAGATGGTTAGATTTTCGATCGGAATATTTACCATGTTAGCCATTTTTGTGCCCTCGCTTTTAGGCTCGGGCCCGGGGAGATTTTTGCCTCCCCGAGCCTTCGCTTCGGGCCCGATCATTAATACGATCGCGCCCATTTAATTAGCTGACTTCAGAACGGCTAAACACGATTCTGTAGAACGCATTGTTCAACGAAACCGCGGTGTAGTACGTTTTGACAGCAACCGAGGTTACCAAATCGAGAGGATCGGACTTGTCCGGACCTTCTGCAATCAGAACCTTGGGGCTATAAGGCGAATCTCCTGTGAGGGAAGGTACGCCGAATGCCTGGTCACCGAGCACGATGTTCGCCAAGAATGGCGCTGTGCTGGAGTTATAGGCCGCTGCCGCAGTGCCAGAGATGGCGCTGGCGGAGGCAGAACCAAACGACAGAATGTTGTGCGACAACAGAGTCTTCACTCCGTAGTACGTGCCAACTTCGCCCTTCAGCAAGCTGTCCACGTTCGAGTAACGATGAGCCTGGATATAGTCGTCATCGTTGAGGATCGAACGAGCAGTGCGAGGATCTGCAACCAGGATGTAACCACCCTTGATCGTAGGAGCCTTGTCAACTCGGAGGGCAGTCACGGAATCGAGCAAGTCGAGTGCCGTGAAGGACGAATTGGCTGCAGTCGCGGCGATGAATGCCGTCGAGTTGCTGTTCTGCGCGTAGCGAACCGAGGTCGACAGAGTGCCAGTTCCGGAGGTAGTTCCGGTCGTGAGCACACGGTGAACGAGGGTGTCGGCATGCAACGCATGATCTTCCGCCAATTGAGTCGTGGCCTGCGCCATTGAATCAAACAAGTTTGTGGCTTGCAGGATGTCAGACAGCTTGACCAAGCTGGCGAACTGCTGGAGGGTCGCGCCGACAGTCGACAGGGTCAACTGACGTTCGTTCGATCCAGGGTTTGTGCCTTCTGAGGTTACTTCGATGATCGAGCTAATGCTCGGGTTGTCGTATCTATAAAAGCGAATCTGCTTGTTTCCGTTTTTCCGTGGAAGAGCCGCTTTCATTCCGAATTGTTCCATCTGGAGGATGGGCAATTGACGTTGGAGTAATTCTTTTGAGAAATACTCTTGGTAGGCCGCTGCGAGCGAGCCAGAGGTTACTAGTGCCATATAATTTTATCTCCTATGTCTAAACCTTAGTTAGCGTCGTCAAATTCCATCGCCATTCGGCGAAGTTCGGCACCTTGTTCTGCAGAGGATAAATCCTTAAACTGCTTCTTAGGCGCCGGGGTTGACGGTGAACCAACTCCAGGTTGTAAACGTTTTTTGAACTCCGCATTTTCTTTGCGGAGCTTTTCGACTTCATCTGCTAATCCGGTTGAGTTATCCGTTTTAAGAGCAAGCTGTGCGATCTCGACTGCATCGACGATGCCGTCAGGATACTGGCGAAGGACTGCTTTTGAGTTAAGTAGTTCTGCTACTTTTTTATGTAGGTTTGAATTTGAATCCTTTAGATCTGGATGCTTATCAACCAATCTGTTCAGATTCTCGTTCCAAGCCTTCTCGCCCATCTCCTTAACTTTTCTCTCTTGAGATTGTACTTCGTACTTTTCAACCTCTTGAGCTCTCTTATCGGCCTGCTCGGCTAGATCTTCTCGACCCTCTTCCCGGAACTGCTTCGCAGCGTTTCGGTAGTCGGTCGCGTCGAACTTGCCTGCTGGTCTCTCCTGGTCTGCCTTCCGCGCCTCATCACGTTCGCGCATGAATTCCTGGCGCTCACGTTCCAAGCGTTCCTTTTCGGCCTTAGATTCCGCCTTAGCTTGCTGAATGGCATCCCATTCTTTCTGCTGACGGTTCTTTAGCTTCTCGTACTTGCTGGGTTCCTTGGCCTTGTCGGATGACTCAACCGGACTCTCAGACTCTGTCGTTGTTAAAGAACTATCACCTTTTTTGTCCACGACTTCGGTCGTAGAAGGCGAATTTTCTGTTTTAGGTTCTGTCGTCGACGTGGGGTTCGACTCGATCTTCTCCACTGGTTCCGACGTTGGTGTCGCTTCCGGTTTTGCTTCCACTTTATCTGGAGGGATAATCCCATCCTCAATCATGGCCGCTCTTCGTAACGATTCCGCCGTCAGTTCTATTCCATTACCCATGCTAACCCCTTTACTCCAGCCCCGAGATGGTTAACGATCTCAGGCGGGATTGTGACTAGTCTATGTACTCCGCGGGTAACCTCTAGTCGTCTGCCCCTCCCGCGGGATGAGTGGCATCAATTCCAAGGGAATCGATAACTGCCACTGCAGATCTGAAACCTATGGCAAACCCACAGGCTGTCAAGTCGCCTTTTTGAACTGCGCTAGAATCTTGCCTAATAGTCATATTTCTCAAGATCGCGGCGAACCTTACGCCATGCTCTGACCTCATAAAACTGCCAAGTGACCTGGCGTCCTCTTCGGTCCACTCGGGTTCGTCTACCCACATCGTAAAACGCATGAAGTTTATTAGAGCCCTAATTTTTGTCATATAATTACCCCCCATGAACTATCTTTGAATAACTTCGCAGCAACTCCATTAAGTCTTTGCCTTAGAGCATTATGCACCTTATCCATATTAATGTCGTGCCCGGCCAGGATGCCACCTTTCCTAATCTTTGGTTTCCAGGCGTCGATATCTGCGACGACAGCGTCTGTCTGGTGATCTCCATCCAAGTACACAAAATCTAAAGACGCGTCTTGAAATTCATTCGCACCTTCCAGGCTAGTTAGTTTTAGATGTGAAATATTTGGGAACCAAGCAGTACGCTCAAAATATTTTTTTTCAACCTCGGCCATGTCCGCGTTCGATGCGTGGTCGTCTTTGTCGTATCCATTACGCCATGGATCTACCGTGACTACGCTATTGAAATACTTTGCCATCACCACAGCATTTTCACCGGAAAATGTTCCAACCTCAACCGCGGGACCGTTTACGCCAACTTCGTTTGCCCAGGCATATAATGCATGAAGAGCTTTTAATTGCTCTTCGGGTCTCATCAGTGCTATCACACCATCGGTTGTTGCATGTTTCCTGGCATCTGTCCAGCCATTTCCGGGGGCGGGAGTTGCCCCTGAGCGCCCTGCAGTTGTCCCTGCTGTTGCTGTTTCGCCTTGTTCATCTTCTTGAGTTCGGCAGTAATCGCCCGGGCAGTGTTCGGATCGATCTGTTCCAACGCCTGCAAGTGCTGATCCAAATGCTGACCGATCGCCTGTGCTGTCGCCTGGTCAACCTGGCGGAATCCTTTTTCGGCTGCTTGCTGGAAGTCAAAGATGATCTCAAGATGGGCCCGGTGATCGTCGGTCGGTTTGATCGCAATCGGGAACGCGGTCGTCATCATCGCGGCGAGTTCCTTCGCCTGTTCTTCCCTCTGCTCCTGTTGGTTCATCATCGGGTCCTGGACCAGACGACGTACCAAGCTGGGATCGTCTAGCTCAAGCACAGACTTAACAAGTTCAGCCTGGTTGATGAACGGAGACTGCCCGAGCAGTTGCATCCGGGCTACTGCCTTTTGAAGTTGGAACTGGCGAGTTTGGAAGTCGTACCCGCCCTTGGGCATGATCGAATACTGTTCGTGCAATGCTTCCGGTGGGACGGTCCCGGTATCCTCTGCATATCGGAAATTCAAATCCTTCTTGTCGTACTGCAGATAGATCGACCAGCACTGACGGAACAGGCGACCTAGCGACATGCGGAACAGACGGTTTCTTAAATCAGCACCCGCGGACCCGGTGTTCACCAACGCTTGAATTTCAGTCGCTGTTTTTCTGGAGCTACCGGGTTCCGAGGGGTTGTTGCCTACGCCAAAATCGATCGTTCCAACTCTCTGCTCTGCCTCTGCACGTTCGTCGTACATGACTCGCATGAAGTCCATCGGAGGGGTCGTCATCTGAACAGGCTTGATGCCCTGGGGCAGGATCTGCCCAGGTTGCATTTTTAGATTTGCCATGTTGAGAGAGACAGGATTGTCGGCTTGGAACAACGGACGGTTCGCCAGTTCCAAGAAGTCGAGCATGGAGTTCTTTAGCTTCGCCAGGGTCATCTCATTGGCAGCCAAGATCTCCGCAAGTCCGCGGGATGAGTAGAATCCTCCGTTGGTCAATTCATAGCTAAACTCTGTGAATGGGCACTGCTTGTGCTTGTAGGGAAGAACAAAATCTTCACGCACTGGATCAGTTGTTGCTAGGGGCGAGTACGTCGCAACGTTCCACTCGTCGTCTTCGTTCCTGGTGTAGATCTCCCAAAGAATGATCCGGTCCGGGCGAGAGTCGTAGGTGATGCCTTCGCGCTGGTAAACGGCTTGTTCCTTTTCGGTATTGATGCCCTCGAACTTGGTCCCGCGTCCGGCAATTCTTTTGATGAAATCCTCGTCCTGGTTGTAGGCCGCTACGCGCTTATACTGCTCCACCGATAGTACCATGACGTGACAAAGATAATCGGCGTCGTCCAAGGCAACGGTTTGGTCCGGCACAATGAACCTGGTCGGATCGATCGCCTGGAAAATGATTTCCTTCTTGCCCTCGTCCCAAATTGATTTGAGTACTGCCCGACCGAACAAGAGCATGTCGTCGATTAAGCGAACGATCTCAAATTGAAATGCAGTACGCTCCCGGATCTTGTAGTCGAAGTATCGTTCTGCCGTAACGGTAAGCGGAACCAACTGCTGGCGCATGGGAACAAACCCGGCGACGACGTCGTTGCCAAGGGCTGAGTTGACGTAGTTAGGTTTGAGTCTTTCAATAATGCGATCAATCAGCGCGACGTGCATGTCCGCCGCGGTCGGCCATGGCTTAACCTTCCGGCGCATTCCGAACGTGCGCATCTCATAGAACTGCCTCTGCCGGGCGTCCCATGTCGCGCGGTTCTTCAGATCCCGGAGGATACGCGTATGAAGTTCGTTATTTATTGGTTCCATTATTCCTTACCCTTACTTCGTATTCTAAATCGTTTACCGTGTTGATTGCGTCGTATGCCCAGGATTGAACGTTAGGAGTAGATCTTGTGACCTCTTCAAACCTTGGGTCGTTCAGAAGTCTGTCCGCGTTCCCCGACGTTCTCACCACTGGGTCTACGGTTGCGCATCCACCAAGTGCTACCACCAAAAGAAGCGTCGATGCGACTGCGAGCGTCAGACCATTCTTTCCTAATCGCAGACTCATTGCGCTCACGTTCCCCGGGGAACAATCCAACAATTGCCTTCAGCAATTCGATAAGAGCGCCAATCCACGAAAACACAAAATGTTATTTGGCGTCGGCAGCCTTGATCAACCCGACTCCGGCGATGATCGCGGCGATGAGTATTCCAAGATCGGGCACTTTGCCTGTCTTCAAAAATTCCACCGCTGCTCCAGCGACGGCTACTACGATTGACAAAACTCCAGTTGCAGTTGTTTTCCAGTTCATGTTGTTTTCCTCCAGGTTTATCCCCCGACATCCCAGCCGGACATTTCGTTGTCCGCGGATGCCTGCTTCATTAGTTCAAGCAAAGATGGACGCGTGTATGCCATTGTCAAGTCGTAGTCAATCCCCGAGTTATCGCATGCCATCGCAACCGCGTCGGCCCTGTCCGGAGATGCTACTCCCCTGGACCGCATCGCGTCTTTCGACTCCAGGCCCAGCTTCCCGCGGGACGTGGCTTGAGCTCTCCTGGTCACTAGTTGGCTTTTGAGAATATCGTCTTCGGGCAGTATGATGTCGCAAGTGTCGATCTTTCTGGCTAGTCGGTGCCACATCTCGGAACCCTTGTTCTGGTACGCGTCGTTGTCCCTAGCGTTGCCACCAAAGTTAATCCGGTTCACGGTCCACCCGGCTTCGTTCAGCGCGTCGCACATCGGCAGACCCAGGCCCCCGGCATCGGCGAATACTTGTTCCGGCTTAACCCCGGCTTTCTTTAGCTCCATAATAATCCGCCCGACCGTTGCCATTGTGTCCCTTTCGCGCCATGTGATCAGTGGCAGGATTCGGTTGCCCTCCCGGATTGCGATCACGTTCTCGTCGCCACCCGCGGAAAAGTCGATGCCAGCTGCCCTGTCTGTCCCATTAGGGACAGGAGGGTTGTTTACGCAATTGTCGTAGCTGCCCAAGCTCACGACTAGGCGCTCTTCGCCCAGGTCCATAAATTCTGCCTTGAGCATCGACTGAGTAAATGGGCTGTTGATGCCATAGCGTTGTTGAATTTCTTGTATGTACAAAGGGCTGATATGGGGACAGTCCCAGGCGGTCGCTCGGGTCTTTTTCCACAGATCTGCCTCCTTTGTAAAGCATCGGTAGAACTGACCTACCGGAGCCCCCGGCGAACTGGCGACTAGTAATCTAGTTGGTTGGCACCGAAACACTGAAACGTAGATCGGATCTTGGACGGTCTTGGCCTCATCGACGACGTACAGAAGGGGAGCGCTTTCATGGTTCGCAGCGTGGAAACCCTCCGCTCGGCCTGCTGATTCGTTGTCATTGCCTGCTGTAAACCCCAAAATTCGGCTTATACGCCCCGAGGCGTGCTTGAAGCGGATTTCCCCACTGGTGACCTCAACCATGTCCCCGAAGGGCCTTAGAAGGGCTTTAATCGCAGGCCAGAGCACGGATTCGACCTGGCGATATACCGACGCAGTAACGACTGACAAAGACTCCTCAAAGCATACCATGTGCCAGACTAGGGCCGGGGCGATGACATTTGACGTCTTGCCGGAACCGTTCGCAGCCACCAGCGCTACCCGGCTATAGATCGGGGCCAGGTTATTCATGACCTCCTTTTGCCAGGGGTATAGATTCAATCTGAGCACACCCTCCGCGAATCCTGCCGGGGTAGCTTGTTCGTCAACCTTCGATGCCGGGCCGGGTTTCGATGACCCCTTTTTATTTCTAGCCGAATTTCTGAGGGGGGTCGCGCGCGCGCGCGCGCGTGTGGGGGGCCCACCGGGGGGGGTGTCGTGGGGGGTCGGATTTTCCTGGGGTGTCGTCTTCACAATTTTATTGACTTCCAAACCCCATATAATATAATTCTAATATTGGTCGTTTCATTTGTCGCACAATGAGTCTTGTGTGGTATTTGCCTCAATAACAGACTTCGACCCCGACTTTCCGGCATACTTAATTTTGTTTGCGTTGACTAACAGCGCAGCGTCGGCCGCGGTAAAATGTACGTTCGCCACCGATCCTCCGACCTGGACTCTTGCCTGCTGACCGAAATGCTCCTGAGCCCTGCGTTCGATGCGCCATGCGGCCGCTTGCCAGGTCCCCTTTTCTGCCGCCCTGTCAATGACTTCCAATGCGCGGGTGATGTGGAGTGACTCCGCTTTTTTTAAGCGTTCCACGATGTGGGGGTTGGCGGTTAGATATCTTGATAATGTGGACTTTGCAACTCCTAATAGGTCCGCAATCATTGCATATGGGAACCCTTTGCTGAGTGCAGTCTCGACAATTGTGAGATGCTCGTCGGTAATCTTTGGGAATCCCTTGACGCCGATAACAACGTCCGGGATGTAGTTCGGGACTTCATTCATGAGCCTGCGCTCTTTGTCCAGGCGCTTCTCGTCCACCTTCTCAATCTTCTTTTCGGGAATGCGCAACTTCATCCTGCGCTTCTTTTGCCTCGGCACTATGGCCGGGACCGGATCAGAGACTAGATCCTTTGGACTCGTAGTAGTTGGCGAGTCGCTGGAGCTTCCAGATGCATTCATTGACTAATGTCTCCCCAACTTCGTCACTGCACTTCCTGTTGCAATTGGTAAGCAACTTCCAGAACGATGAGCATGTTGACTTGAGCTTAACGTTCTCAGCGATGATCGATTTAATTTTAGCTTCGTCTGCCACATGCAACCCTCCCGGTAGTTAGAAAACCCCGCGCCCGGGAACCGCTTTCACCCCTCCCGGGTCGCAACCAATTCCCCAACCCACCCCATAAGAACTGGCTTGCGTCAAAGTATTGCATCCAGGCCAACGCGCAAGTCTTTCGTGTTTCGCCTACATTTTCTGGTAAGAATTAAAAAGGCATATGGTAAACTGAAAAGACCCCCGCGGTTGGAGCGGTACCGCTAGCGAAGCGAAGCGGGGGGACTTTAGTCCCCCGCTCTAACAGGGGTCTGTTTCACCATTATATATATATAAGGGGAACGAAATGGTGAAACAGTGTAGAACCCGGGTTTAACAGAGTAGGGCGAAATAGCTGTTTCTGGCCCTTTCGGGCTATGTTTCAGTCCAGTTTGATGGGTCGAAACGATGCCACCGGGAGCTCTTTCCCGGCCCAATTCCTGTTCCCTTTAGGCGCCCCACCCTTCTTGCCATTAGCGATCGACGCCTTGGCCTTAGCCTCCGACCTCACCTTGCCGATCCTGGACGCGAATAACGCCACCGGGACCTCACATTTACAGTTAGGACATTCAATTGATTGACTCATTCTTGCCTCCATTCTTTCCATTCTTTCCAGTTTTGTATCTCCCATTTCAGCAACGCCTTGTCCTTCTGATTGCAGAAATAGACAAACCTATGCTTCCTAGTCCGCGGAACGATCACTGCCTCTTCCATGGTCCGCGAGTGCCTGCTGTGCTTGTTGCCGACCACCTTGTCACCGGAAGATCTCTTGTCAGATAGTCCGGTGTAGATCCAGTTGGTTGCCGAGTAGATCATTCCATTGTGCCCGGCCCCGGTGTCTGCATAGCTAACCAGGATCAAGTACGGTCGCAACTTTGTTAACTCTCGAATGCTCCAGGATATGAATCTGCTTTCAGAGTTCTTAGGGCACCGATCGTCGAGCCACAATCTGTTCAACTCGTAGACCCTGGACGCATTCTCTGCCCCGCATATTCCCCTACATAGATGGGGCGACGCGGGTTTGCCGAACGAAATCACGCCTAGCAGTTCACTGCCATGGAAGCATCCGAACGACCAGTTGCAAGGCACGGCCCGGTGCGCGTAGTGGTTGGCGACGACTACTTCATTCATCGTCTTTGACCCTATGGACCGGAATTTAAGTTGGAGCGCAGAGGTAGGAATTGCACCTCCGTTCTCCCCTTGGAATAGGGGAAGTTCTACTACTGAACTATCTGCGCGTAAACTCACCATGTCCCCATCTCGTCGATGAACCCGATCGTCTTGTCCCGGCGATCCTTCAGCACTGCCAGAAGCCTGTCGGTCATGTCGACCTCGGACAGCATGGAGTTTCCTCCTATGCAACTCCCGCACCTATTGAGGTAGGTCAGGATCTTGGGCTTGTTGCTGGCGGACTGATTGATCTCACAGATTCCGTAGTCGTTCCCGGACCGATAATACTTGCCCGGGACCATCTGCTCAAACGTCAGTTCACCCTCCTCTTCGGAGTAATACTTCATGATTTCCTCCAGTACATTTTCCACATGAACACGGTGCAGAGAATAAGGCAAGGAGCGATTAGGATTAGCTCTGACATACTGCCTCCTTCTTCCACTCGGTCACCTTTAGGATCGAGGGCGCCTCGATGCCCAGGTAGAACTGGATGCCCTTTGTGTCCGTCACAAACTTCTTGCCCTTGTTAACTCCGTCGAGCACCTCGAAGACGAACGACTTGTTCGCCCGGCCCCTATATCCGCACAGGCGAGAAGTGCCCTTGGGGGTCTTAAACTCCTTGGTCAAGTGCTCCTCCTTTAGTCCGTCGAATCCATGGCGAACAATCGACCGCAAGTCCGCCAGGTCTTTGGTCACAATCTCTCCGCCCTCCTCAACCGACCGGACCTCCATCTTGAAGGTGGCAGTGTCCGCGTTGTAGGTGCAGTTGCCTAGCTTGAGGTTGAACTGCTTGTTGACCTTGTTGAGCTCTGCCAGGAGCGGGTCAATCTGATTACGAATTATGTTGAGTGTGTCTTTGTTGATCATGTTGGTTGGTTCTTTCTTGGTTATGAATTGCATTCACTGCACTTGCACTTGCTAACGCCCTGGAGAAATGTGTAAGCCTCCTGGACGCTCGACTCATGGACCTGGTGGGCCCCGGTCCCGGCATTATCTACCCAGCCTGGCTTGAGGTAGATCCAGAATCCGTCACCGTTGTCGCCAGTGCGCTTGATGTACTCCTTAACCTGGGGGTCGTTCAGATCCGAACCGCGATAGTCGCGCTCGTCGCTGATTGAATCTACCCGGTGGTCTCGTTTGATCTTTTCGATTAATTTACTTTCGTGCATGTTGGTTGGTCTTTCTTGGTTGGGGGTTAGGCGTTACGATTGAAGCATATGTCGATGTACATCTTGGCGTCCCGGAGGGTCGATGCGATATCTATGCTGTTGCTGGAGTTGTAACCGTCCATGTCTTTGTATGTATTCCACTGGACTCCGGCGATCTCCTCGTCGAGTAAGTATCCGTTGTCGAACTTCTTAATAATCCACCCGCGATACTGATACATGTCTTTCCCGAGTTTCTTGGCTGTATGTTTGTTGGCGACTTTGACCGCGCCAACTTCGGTGTGGGTTAATGTGTTGCTCATGGTTAGAATTTAACCCATCCGCTGGGTTATGTCTACAAGTATTTTCAATACAATGCGTAAGTTGTTGATATTGAATGAAATACTTTTTCTAAAAACCTGGCGCCGGAACGCGGTAAACCTCGCCAAACTGCGATTTATCCTTCATCAACTTGCCGGACTTCACCAAGCGCGTGAGGTATCTCGAGAGGGTTCCCCGCGGAATTCCCATAGCAGGATCTGCTTTCTCCCACACCTCCTTGAACGATGAGCCCTTCTCCTTGTCAACGCACGCCATCACTTCGTCGTCCTCGTATGCCTTCTTCGATCCTTCGGTTGGTCGCGCGTCGTCCGGATTAAATTCTGCTGTGCGTTTCATCAGGGGAAATTCCCACTGTACGCAAAACGGATCGATCGGCGAGAAGTCTCTCATCGTCGGCTCGACGATTAAAACATTCTCTTCCTTGTGCGGATGCATAACGAAGATGCTGTCCGGGTCCCGGGCGAATACTGTACTGCCCGACATCTTATCAAACCCGGCCCTGTTACCGTGGCCCTTGCTGAAGTGATGCCCGAACACGACGCTGGCGTTTGTTTCGACTGCAATGCTGTCCACCTCGTTCATCAACGTTGCCATCTCTCCGGCACTGTTCTCGTCTCTCTCTCCATACAGCTTGTAGATCGGGTCGAAGCAGATCAGTCCAAACTCTCCGATCCGTAACTGGTCGATGATCTTGGGCCGCAACGCGCTCAGGTCCGCCGAGTGTCCGCGCAAGTTCCAAACGAACAACTGGTCATTGGGTATCTGAATGCCTAGCGCCCGGCACACGGATCTGATCCGCTCGCGAAATGAGTACTGCTGGATCTCAAAGTTAATGAACAGCACCCGCGTCTTGCGAGTAGGCATCTCCCAAAACTTTGTGCCAGACGCAACACATATCGCCAACTGCAACAGCGTCCACGTCTTCATGCTTTTGCTCGTCCCGCCCAGCACCATCTTGCAACCGCGGTGCAGGGCACCAAAGATAATCTCCTCCGGCTTCTCAATCGCCAATTCATCTAGAGCGCTAGCCTCCATGATGAGTGGGAGATTCCCACTGCCCCATGGCTTGCTGGCCCCAGCCAGGATGTTCCTAATATCTTCCGGGCACGCGTCCTGCTCTTCCATCGCACCGAGCGCCTTGAGCGCAGCTGCGTGCATGTTCCGCATCCGGGTAGTCTTCCGCAACCTGGGCAACCAATAGTCCATCTTGGAAGCGGAGGTGATCGATCCAGACATAATCTTTAGACTGAATTCGTGCACATACTTCGGATGCTCCTTGCCGACAAACTCGCCCATAGCGACAGCGTCAGGTGGCACACCGTCCCTGAGCCCCCGGGCGACGCACCGGGCTACTGGTTGGTAGTAGTTGTGCGGGTCGAGGATCTCAGCCTTGTTCCTGTCTAGAATAATTGGGTCGGTGAAGCATGCCGACAGCACTGCCCACTCAGCCTCATTGTCCCGAGGTGGTCCGTAAGAGTCTTGGTTCATTGTGGTTGCGTCCCCCACATTTCCTTCCAGACGGTCTTGCGCATTTGCAAGATCACTCCCCACACATTGTCAGGGAAGATCCAGCACTTCTCGACCTGGAACTGTTCCGCCAGTTTCTTTAGCTCGTTGGGCACCTCAGACTTGTAGTCGTCAATCTTCATTTAATTACCCTTCCTTGATTGGTGGAACTTTCTGTTCTCATTTTCACTACACTTCTCGGGCGTCAACTTCTCCAGGCGCCGGACTACGTCACGGTGATCCACGTTGGCCCCGGCAACCATGAGCCATGTAGCCATAGGTTCACCGCGTATTGCGCGGACTAATTCGTCCGACTCGATGTAGCTTTTGTATCCGTCTCCGTGTCCCGAGTTGCGTCTCGGCTTGGCTATTGATACGAGCCCGGACAGAATCTTTCTGCGGTTCAGCAGTTTAATGTCTGAGATCATCTGCACGACGACCTCTCCTGCGAGTTGCCTATACCTTTCGGTCAGGTCTCCTTTTGTGAGTCTGGTGGATTGCATGGTGGGGTTCCTTTCGTTGGGGTTGTTGTCTTATCTTCTACAAAAGTTCCTGTCAACATGTCCAGCTTATATCCGTTTCCGTGCCAATGATCGTAGAGCATGGAGTTAATTATTCTTCCCTTGTGCCCGAACTCCTCTGGGAACAAGTTCCCTGGATGAATCCCGAGATCTCTTACCAGAGTCCCGAAATTAATTGCGGTCAGCTTATACATTTTCACTTCTATTTTTGGGGCATTGCATGCATGAAGACTGGAGCCTGCTCGCCCACATAGACTTCGGCAATCTTATAATCAAAATATTCGTGGGCCTCATCATGGTCCATGCCGTCCTTCATTAGCTCCTGGATAATCTTGTCTATGTCGTACACGGCGCACAATAGCCCATCAAATGTCCTGCCCACCCCCACAATCGCGCAGTCAAATCCGTCGGCAAACATGATGCCGTCAGCCTCTTCGCCAAATGTGTCGAGGATTTCGTCCCTTATGTTCACGCTGTCTCCTCCCCGACCACATCGTCCCAGGTCGCGTCTTCACCGTGCCATTCTTCGCGCTGTCCGCGCAGCCACTCAGGCTTGTCGCCTGGAGTGGTAAAGCTCGACTCATTCCATAGGACATTGTTGCCCGGGACAGCAGTGATCCTGCCGTTGTTTAGCTTAATGAAATGGTGAGACTTGGTCTGCTCCGGGGCCATGGAGAATCCGTCTCCGTAAGGTTCAGCAGTAAACATGTATCTCCCAACCTCCCATGTCTTCTTGCTAGCGATCCACACTCGGCAGGACAAGCCCATCAAGTAAACGTATTCGACCGTGACAAAATCCCACCCAAAACAATCCCACCTCTGCGCGTCGTTCAGATCCCAATCGGCAATAGCTACCTCTCCATGAGCCAAGGCATGCAGTGGAAGTCCGCGGTAGATTGCCCCGCACTTCAACATGACAGTGCATCCCCAGGCCCGGCCAGGGATCGCGGTCAGCCCGAACCAGACAGCGTCATCTATCTCCTGCTTCATACCGTCCGACACAAATGCCATGTCGACCTTGACGTATAGGTGGCGAGGAAGGCTGGCTGCGTGGGTCATTTGACCTTCTTCCGGGGCAAATTGTTCTTAACCTTCTTCCAAACCGATTCGTCCTTATCAAAGCCAAGAGACCAGTTCATGACCTTGTTGTAGATCGAATACCCATATCCAAACCGCATGAACGTCCTTGAGATCAAGTCTCCTATCCAATAGAAAGTCCAGGCTAGTGCTCTCATTTATTCAGCTTGTCGCAGTACATGAGGAGTACTCCAAAGACAACCATCCAAAACATGATTATAAAGAAATCGCTCATCGCCACTGTCCTCCTGTAAGCCAGGCGACCAGCACCCACCTAGATCCAAAGAACACTGGCAGTGCTTGGTGCCTGATGTAGGTGGGGAACATCGTTGCCGATCCCCGCTTCTTTACATCTTTCGCGTTGTGCAAGTCGCACTCAACCCGAAGTCCTCCGCCTAGAAACTCTGATGGATCTGATAGGTTGATCACCATAGTTAGCTTGCGATCGCTACCGTCGAAGCAGTCGAAGTGCGGCAGGAAGAACTGACCCGGCCTGTAGCGTAGGATCTGCAGTTGCTGAATGCCTGTGATGTCAAACTTGTAGTGCTCTTCGTTTAGGTCCATGGCAACACTTCTGACAACGTCGTATAGCCACTTGTAATGTTCTGCGAACGGCACCCAACAAGATGAGCATGTCCTAGTGTATGAAGACCTGGTCGTGCCATCCTTCTTCATGACGTGGGATCTCCTCATGCCTATGACCTCGGCATCATCGCGAATCATATTGCACTGCCCCTGCGTCAACACGTCCGGCTCGCACACTGCTGTTAAAATCTTTTGCTTAAACTGGTTCATTGCACCATCTCGTTTAGTGCAGCTTTCAAAGCGTACTGGAACAGAGCATCCTTGTCGCTCGCGATGTGGATGCGCCCGGCCTCAACGATTGATTCGTAGACATCCTTGTCCACGTCCAAGCCCAACTCATAGCAAACAACTTTCTTCTCAGAAATGATTTTAATCAGATCTTTTTTAGGTTTGCTTGGATTTCCTTTGTCTTTGCTAGGATATCTTCTGGCTTGATTGATTTTAGAACGTTGCACCATTTGGGTTCTCCTTTTATCGCGTTGACTGCATCTTTACATTTGTCCTTGGGTTGCTCGTACACCGAGCATGGGGCGTGGGGACAAACATCTTTAGGGAAGATTGGCTTCACATACTTGTAGTACTTCGAGGTGTGCTCAGGTCCGTAGGGTCCGTACAGCCCTACGGTTGGCGCGTCGAATACCGCGGTCATGTGCATGATTGCCGACTCCGGGCAAACTGCCATGTCGCAACGCGCGGCCAGGTGCAACAGGGTCCTAACATTACGCAGTCTTCCCTGCAGATTGATTAGCCTATTGTGCGTGACGGATAAGGGAGGATCGTCGTGGCCTACTGCGACAACGTGCCAATCCTTATTCTCTTTTAGGAACGACTTGATGAATAGTCCTGCCTCGTAGGTGGGGTAGCTCTTCCACAATGAAGATCCGCTAATGCTGTAAAGCAGGAATGGTCCGGCAACGTCAAATCCAACCGTAGCAAGTTCATGCTGATCCTTTTCCATCAGCTTTGCGTATGGCTTCTTAAACTGATCGTCAACCTCTACGCCCCAAGATCCGTAAACGTAGTCATACACGTTTCCGTCTAGGTGCGCGGTCTTCGACAAGATATCGTCAAGACAGACGTGGCCTTTGTACGACTTCCAGGTGGCGATTGTGGGTGCTAACGGTAGCGCCCTAACTCCTGCAAATCCTTCCCACAATCCAAGATGACGTTGAGGAACGTAGGCATCGATCCTTCCGTCTCCCTCGTAGTGTTGCATTGCCCTGGCGATGCCCATGGCGATGAACTGATCCCCAATCGCCCCGCCCCGGTACAGGGCCGCGTACCCGCCCGAGGCACAACCAACCCTGTACGGTATCGTGTACGCGTCTGCATGTGTGCCGGGTATCCCGCGGACTTCATCCGGGACTACGATTGAATCGTGCGGATGGTGGAGCCGATCGTCCAACATCATGGGATCTTTTAGGGTCAATATTCTCATGGTAATACCTTGTCCATTTCCTCAATCCACTTTGCCCTGGCATCTCCGTAGATCCCGGCTGCGTGTGGCATGAAACCATCCGACTGCTTCTTGTCCTTTGGCGTGTTGATCTCCATCGCGTTCCATTCCCAACTCAGGAAACGGATAGAGTAACCGAGCATTCTGGCCCGGTAGTTTGTGAAAGTCTGCTCGGGGAATGCGAATGGGGCGTACACGAAATTAGCCCAGGCGCCTGCATGTTGCTTGTCGCAAACCATGACTCCGGTATTGAAATAGCCTTGAGTCCACCTAACCGATCCGAGCAGTGCCTGGGATAGGATCATCTCGTTCGCCCGGCCCCAATGCAACTGGTCGCCGTGAGGGGCATCGGCACAAGCGTAGAAATGTCCGTGAGGGAAAGTCTCGAATGGGTTTACGCACTCGCGCGAAATCAATACATCGCTGTCAACGAACAGAGTCCTGTCAGCATTCTGCACCGCGTCGACTAACGACATCTTGGCTAGCAGTCCGATCGGCTTCTCCGGCTTAATGACAACTAGGTCGGCGCCCCAGCGCGTCGACGCCTCTTTTATCCTAGGGAGGGAATGATTCTCAAACCATTCCGGCAACTGGCAACTAACCGTTACTATTTGCTTCTTCATGAATCCCGGCCTCCTTAATTGCCTTCGCCAGCCCCTCCGGGACAATCTCAATCCTCCCGGTGGAATCAAAGATATCTCCGTTTGAAGTCACCGCGTAGTATCTTTCACCCCACTGGACGTAGATCATGTTGCCTTCCTCTCCTCCATAAATCTCTGGATGATTTGATGCAACCGATAGTTTTCCCAGGACAGATACTCCATAATGCGCTCCACCCTTGTCGACTCGTCCTTGTGAAGAAACACTGCTAGCGGGTCTTCCCATGTCTTTGTCTCCGGGCCAATATGTATGCTGGTGCTATTTGTTGTCACGGATTTTGTCAATTTTTTCGATTGCGATCATGCTGATCCAAACTACTGGCGCAAGTACAATCACGACAGTTGTGATTAGCCCAATCAGAAATATCAACTCAATGATGCGCCCGGCCATTAATGTATCTTCCCTTCCTTCGCCTTGTAGAGCGTGAACACGGCCCGGACCAGTGCTCGCTCCAGGTGGTCGATACAAGTTTCGCCGGAACTATCCGGAGAAGACGTGTTGCCATCGATCTGTTGCATCGCCCGGGTCATGTGGGCAATTGCCCTGTCCGAGTTGTAGCGGAGCGAATTCTTGTGGAACCACTCTCCAAACCTAGACTTGTTTGACCCCCGGCTCATGATCTTTCTGATCACGGTGCTCGCATGAGTAGCTACGTCTTCGATCGTTGGTTCTGTATGTTCTCTGACCGGGAGCCCCTCCTGGAGCTCTCGAACTGCTGTTCCTAGCGAATCGATTGCTTCCATGATTGATTGTGTACTCATATTAGCAATCCCACTTTCTCAGGCTTTTATTGATCCTGCTGTTAGGGTCCCGGGCAGTCTTGGCCGAGGTCAACTTCTTCTTCATGCCCGACATGCGAGCACAAAAAGATTTGCGCCTCGCAGCCGAGGTCTCAGATCGAGCAGCCTGCTTCTTGCTGACCGGAGCCTTTAGGTTCCCGCCTGTAGACCGATTGTAGCTACGACGTCCGGCCTCATTCAGACCACCTTCCGGGTTCTTACCTAGAGCCCTTTGCCATGCTGGACTATCTGCCATAACCAATTTCCTTGGCAGTTAGTTTTGATCTCTCAAACGCCTTCGCGGTTGGAGCTCCTTTAGAGCCCGGCTTTCTCATTTTTTCTTTCGAGCCAGCTTTAATCCTGGCCCTCTTTTTGTGTATGTTTGCGTATAGTCCTGGTTTCATTTTTATTTCTCCTTTTGTTAAACCACACCTTTGGGTTTGAATTTCTTGTCAAAGCACCACAATGCTAAACAGTGCTGAAAAGCACTCCAACCGTCTTCCAACTCCTGCTCGCTCCACTTGTAAACGTAGGGAGCGGACGGAGTCTTTGACGATAGTATCACCGACATGCAGTGCACTTCTTTGCCAAGGGCCTTCCTATAGGCCCCCAACTGCATCGCGTCGTGTGGGTACACCGGGCGCCTAGATGCTGTCACCTTCTCCGGGTCGAACGATCTGTTCTTCAGATCGATTAAGCATGTGCCATACTCGGAGTGATCAATCAGCGCGTCCGCCTTCCCGGCGTATCCAGCACCGACCAGCACCTTCTCTTCCCAATGCGCCTTCACGACCTGGGAGTTGATCCACTCCACCATGTACTCTGCGAATGGAATAAGATCCTCCCGGATGTGTATATCTGATGTAGATACAGGCTCCTTCTTCTCGCGCAGTAGTGGCAATAGTCTCTCCTGGACGTCGTGCATGGAGGTACCATGGTTCGACGCTTTCTTGGTCACTGCCTTGCTCAACTCCTCAACTGCCGAGGCCCAATCTTCCAGGGACTCACCGGGAAGTCTCGGGCGCTCGTCGGCTGCGAGTAGGACCTGGGTTATTTTCCAGGCATTGAGTTGTGGGGCGTCCTTCACTTTCATCACCGAAGTGACCGACGGAAGAAGATCAATACCTTCCTTGGCTAGCTTCCTCACGTCGCGGAGCGTTGTTGGGCGATCGCGCCCTTCAGCGTCCGGGACCGTGTGGAAAGCCTCTCCGTCAGTCGAGTACCAGTGCGCGGAGAATTCCGCGGATACTAGCCTCGTCGGCGTTTCCGAATAAGTAGAGAGTTCCAGTGCCATTAGAACGGTGCTCCGTCGTCGGTCGCCGCGGTCGATTTGACTCCACCGAGCTCTTTCGACAGAAGAACTTTTTCCTGTAGCCACTTCGGCAAGTTGGTAAACTCGCCACCCTGGCCTTGCTCAATCTCATACGAGATAAGATTGTTTACGCGCTCAGGAACTGCCATGCCTTTAGGCAATTTGGATGCAGATCCAATCGCAGCGTAGGTCTTGCCGGAGGTTTGACTAACCTTGTGGACTACGTTGAGCAGTGCCGACTTCCCAAGGAAGTCAGTCACCTTGAAAGAGGCGAGTTGTTTCGCGTTGAGCGCTGAACCGAGCCAGCCTTCAACAAACTTCCGAAGCGACGCCTTCGGTCCGATCGACGCGGTAAACTCCGCGGAACAGACCAACGGCTTTTTGATGATGGTCACCTTACCATTCTCTACTTGCTCGAAGTCGTCGTTCTGATCGCAGACTTCAAACCCGATCCGGATCTTCTTCAACTCCTTCGTCTCACCTTGGTAGGTGCTCTTTTGGGTTCCCATGTCAATTACCGAATAGCAGATTGCAGGATGCGCTCCCGCTTCTACGATCAGTCTTTCTTTTGTGCTTTTCTCACTTAGTACTAGCGCCATATATGTATTCTCCTTTATGGTTTATTTGGGTTTATTTGAGGTGAAGTCTGATGAATGTCTTTTGCGTGTGTGACTGCTGGCAACACGATCGGAAGACTATTATTTACCAAATCGATCCAATCTTGGAACTTCATTGTGACGTGCCATCCTGTTTGATTTCTTCGATGACAGACGATAGGTGTCTTACCAGTTTTTGAATCGTTGGTAGACTGTTGCATCCAGTCGTAAATTTTGGTTTGCTGGCAGTACTTGACCTCGACGTGGAAGGGCCAGAATTCTGATTCGACCAGTACGTCACTAGCTCCGCCATCCGGAGACCCGCAGAATTGCTGGGCGCGCCTAGCCTTCCATCCAGCCTCACTGAGCAGGCTTGATACCTCGCGTTCACCGCGTTTCCCCTTGTTGCGTGACATCTTTCCTCCGCCCATGGTGACCTCCTTGTTTCAAGATCACCGGACTCTGCCGAAGCACGGCAACTAGGTCAACACATTATTTTTGGGGAACTTTAATTAGCTTGACTTGTTATATCTTCGACAAACTCATCCAGGCAATTGAATCTTCTGGAGATGCGGAACGCGTCGCTTTCATTTTTCTTGAGTCAAATACCCAAAGCAAATCCTTGTCCAGCGCGACCAGGAATATTAGGTCGATGCACTTGCCGTACTTCCTCTTGTCGACTCCGCGCCCGGTGCTGAACTTGTAGCTCGGGCCCCTTCTGCCACTGCTGTGCAGTCGTGGAGATCCACACGACTTGACCTGGATTCTTTTGAATGTGCCGTCTTTCTCCGCGACAATATCGTACCCGGCGTTGTCCTCAAATGGGGTCAACACATTCCACCCGGAAGCGAGGAGTCCTGCAATTACCCTGGCGACTCCTACTGCTCCTGTCTGACGATTACCCGGTTGGAGCATTCCCGAAAAGTCGATATCTGTTCGAGACTCTATTCTGGAGACCATTGAGAAACTTTTTACGTTCCGGGTTCTGCTCCGCAAGCCTTCTCTCATAGGTCATCTGCTCGACAGAAACGTTCCTCATTACCTCTGATGGGTTTAATCCCTCCAGGGCCTTGAGCGTCTGAGGCCCAAGCGCTCCGTCGTCCTTCACCCCGATTGCGCGTTGCAGGAACTTTGTTGCCCCTCCGACCCCGCGGTTGAATGCCAGGTCCTGGAAGAAGGGTCGGTAAGGCTCAGGAAGTTTAGACGTGAAGGGCTTGGTATATTCTACGACGTACCTGGCAGCTGCGTCCCTTCGTTCCCCTGCTGGAAGATTCTTCAGCATCTCGGCGGCCGCGGGATGGTACTTGTCGTTGATTCCGGCGACCTCGTAGCTCCCGCCCATATCCCCGGAAGGAAGATTGTAGACCATGACGTTCCCGGACTTGTCCTTCCTGGCCTCCATGTCAACCGTTGCTAGGGCTGAGTCGTATTCGTTCTTTGGAACCTTCGGCCCCATTAAGTTTTGATCCTGCATAATGTTTTTAGTCACTTCGTCCTCCATTGCTCTTTGTGCTGTCTCTGCCCGGATATCATCCATCGTCGCAGCCGACCGCATACGATCCGACATTGCGACCAGGCGCTGCCCCTTCTCGTCGGTCCACCCTGCTTTCTGTGGCTCCCGCATCGGTCTGGATACGTTTTGCCTGTCAAATTCCCCGGCCCCAAATGGGGTGAAATTTCTGCTTGCGCTTAGTTCGGGGATCTGTGTTAGAATGTTTGCCATGAAGAAAATCCTATTGGTTACAGCATTATCACTCAGTCGTTGTTTCGCCGGGGATCTCCTCCTGGACGAGACAGGAACCTACTCCGGCATGTTGGATCGGGGTATTCGCACAACAAGAACAGGGGCTATTGACGGAATGGTTTCCAGGAACAGGGGTTGGGTTAGCAATCGGAGCGGAAGATTTGACGGTTTCATTACAAAGGACGGAACCGTGTTCGATTCCCGCGGTAGATTCTCCGGGTTGACCGATAGGCTCAAAGACGTCGAGTGAGGTCATTTTTTGGCCTCGAGTTGCTTTTTAATTAGCCTAGACTTTACTGCTGATTCCAGGTTTTTGCCTTGATTGGCAAGCGACTCTGCGAGTCTTCTATTAAAGACAGCGTCTAGCCTTTTTGCCGAGGAGAGGACTCCGCGGGTTGGCTCAACAGGACCGCTAAGAGACGGTTTTGCTTTGCCTTCAGAGACTCCTGGCGCTTTTCCCGCTCCAGCAATATTTCCTCTGTCAGGCTTATTTCCTGCTCCCTCAAGGAGGGCGATTGCACCTTCATATCCATTGCGCACAAGTATATCCCGATATTCTCCGGTGCGCAACAACGAAGAAAAGTCAGGAGTTTCCCCAATCTTTTCCCCTGTCAATCCGCCTTCTTTGACGATCTGCACCATGGTGCGCTTCTCTTCGGCAGATTTACGCATCTCGTAAAGAGTCTTGGCAAACGACCAAACAGTCTCCTGGATCTCGGCTGGAGTCCAACTGTCTCCGGTTAGCTCGCTCGCCTTTTGTGCAGCCTCCCGGACTCGACTCGACATAGCCAGGTATCCCGGGCCCTTGCCTGGATCTGATTTGGTCTTACTACCGGAAAACATGCTCTGCTCGATATCGGCAAACGTTGCCATCCATGCGTCATTGGTCACTTCGTTCACCATGTCGCGCAGATTGAGCATGAACGAATTCACCTTTGGCCCGGAGAGCATTATCTTTTCCGGGTCTACGGACGTGAGTGCCTCGATCGAATTGTTTCTCCAGGCGCCCAGGACCGAATCAAGGGTACCGCTACCCTGGACGGACTTTGCCATGATATTCAAAATCTTGTCGGTTGACTGAGGGCGCCCTTCCTTTGTCCACAAAGTCCAAGTCTTTAGCGCGTTGACCAGGTTGCTCTCGACAGAGGTTTGAGGCGACAGCGCAGCGAGAAGGGCCGCGAACCTTGGGGCGTCGCTATCAAAAACATCGATCAGTGCTTGGGTACTCTTCCTGTACCACCCGCGCTTTGCCTCTCCGGCGATTGCCACCTCCGCAAATTCCTGTGCTGATGGTAGCTTCTCGCGAATATCAACAATCTTCTGTCCTGCATCCCGGCGAAGTTTTTTCTGCTCGTCAGGGGTCATGAATTTGATTGCATTTTTGAGCCCGGAAACACTCGACGCCAATTCGCGCAACTTGTCCTCTTCGGTCGTGGCCGGGGCAAACTGCTTCTGTTCTACAGTCGCAGGCGCCAAGTTCGCAGCCTGCTTCTGGTAGTCGAAGAAAAATCCTGTGCGCCCGGTATCGCGAGAGTTGGCAATGCGGTCCAGGCGATAAGATTTGACCAGGCTCCCCGGAGGGCGCCCTTCGGCTGCGTACATGGGATTCGCATTTTTGTTGGAAATGTTTGTGATGCCGAATAGGTAGTTAATCGCATTTCGCTTATCGATCCCGATCCCTGTCTCCCCGGGCCTTTCGTTGGCATGGTTGTCTAGGTACTGCATGACGTCCTTCTCGTAAGACGCCAGGTCTCCGCCCCACACCTCGTTGATCCGGCCCTTGCCACTCCTGGCAAAATCAAGCATGCGACCGCGAAGAGCAGATATGTCGACTGCCTGGGCCAGAATGTTCCCGGCCTTGGATAGGCGCCAGCCAAGGAATGCGATCTCGGACTGCCCAACCTTAATGTTTCCTAGTCCGCGCTTAACAGACTGAGCCCAGCTACCATCCTCGCCTGTGCCGACCTTTTGGTACCAGACAGAGTATGTCTTACCTTCCTGGCGACTGTCTTGGAGGGCCTTGGCTACTTCCTTTGTAAAATCATTAAAACTGTCGAGGTTAAAGAATCCCTCTGGGAGGGTATTGCCTCCGACGTATGGTTTGCCGTCGGACTGAATCTTGACGCCAAACTCGGGGCTCCCGCGCTCCAAGACAGCGTCTGGATTGTAGAGGCGCCCAACGTCCGCCACCCTGGCCTTGTCAACTGCCAGGATCGATGCTGGGTCTTTAGGTCGGACAGTTCCGTCCGGGAACTTCACGGCAAAATCGTTTTCCTCGAGATTAGTCTTTCTGTTGCGAGTAAACTTGACTGCTGGATTGTCCGCCAGGTTCCTGTTCCCTGGCCCCGGGACTAGCGTCACGTCCTTCTGCTTCTCTGCCTTCTCTAGTCCGTCAAGATACTTGTCGCGGTCCCGGAACCATCTTGTCGTGAGCTCACGCAATTGCTTTGATGGGACCAGGGGATTGTCCTTGAAGAGCGTGTCAATGTTCGTCGGTTTAGGCCCGGTTGTGTCGATCCCAAACTTATTCAAGAGCCTTCCAACAGGGGCCAAGAATCCTTCCTGGAGCGAGAGCAGATCTGTGCCCGGAAGAGTTTTGCGCCGGAGAGAATCAAGATCTCTGCCTCGGGTTTCTCCAACAAACTGTTCGGCAAGAATTTCGTCTGCAATCCAATCCAGGTCTCCAGCCCCCGGTTCTGCCCTTTGAGATCCCTCGCGAAGCTCGTTCACCTTCGCCCTCACCTCAGTTTCAGTAGGAGATCCCCGGCCCTGGCGCTCGCCTTCAATAAGTTTTCTTGCGTACTCGTTGCCTCTTTTGCGAAGACCTTCCGGACCATATTCCGCCATGACTGCCATGCGACCTTCAGACTTATTGATTGCTGGTGACTTCGTTATAATATGCGTTGCCTCGTGGCGCACCGTATCCCCCGAAGCCCTCTTGTCGTCCATGTTTATCAGCAACCTAAGTTTTCCACTTTTGTCTGGAACTCCTTTCACTACACCCGCTGCGTTGATCCCGGCATTTTCTGGCTTCATGAAAGAATCACGATTATGGAACTCGACCTGGACGTTCGGGTCCATCATCTGAAGGGTCGCCGCGTCTAGGAATGGACGATTATCTTTACGGATGTAGTTGGCAATGCTTTCTACATCCAGCCCAAGCTCGGCCTGCTTTGCAAGCAGCCTGTTAACGTCACCCTGTTTTGCCAGAGCTTTTTTAGCTGGCTGTTGGGAAATGCCTCTGAATCCTCCTCCGACTGCCCCCATCCTAGATCCAATTGCCACTCCGCCACCAATGCCCTCTTCTTCACCACCGGACCCAACGTAACCTAATCCCGCGCCAACGACCGTTCCCTTTGCCGATCCAACCCCTACGTCTAGTCCAAGTTCAGCAGTTTTGGCAGTTATTGGAGACGATAGAACTGATGTGTTCGCAGCCCGGCGCAACCATTCCGGATTCTTCTGATTCTTGGCAACCCTCTGCATAAGGTTCATGCGAGAAGGTCCTGTCATTGCTTCTTCGCCCATAATCCTCGCGGCCTGGGCTCCTTTCTCTACAACCTCTGCTCCAGCCCTGGTCGCGGCAATCTTGGCTCCGACCGGGAATGCGCCCGGGATGCCAACGGCAGCTGCTCCAGCAGCCATCGCTCCAGCAGTCTTCGGTGCTGATACTGATGGGAAAACCCGCTGGATGCCTTGCCCAACCTTTTCGACTCCAAGATCAATCACGTTCCCAACAGCCCTGGCGCCAGTTTCAACTCCTTCGGCAACCCTAGTCCCAGCCCTTAATCCCCTGCTCGCTTTTGACGCGGCGGATGTGGCTTTAGCTCCAGCCCCAATAAATGGGGCAAATGTTGTAGGGTCAAGAAACGTCGACGTAGCTTCTGCAACGCCCGGCATGAATGACCCCTTCGGCAATCCAATAATACTTTTCCCTTGAGCCCTTTCGGCGTTAATCTTGTCAACTGCCTGCATCTGATAGTTTTGCTCGATCGTCTTTTGATTTAGGTAAGATTTATAATCCGCCTGGAGACCTAGCGCCCCGGCTGCCATGTACGGTGCTTTCTCAATAAACTTCGATGCTCCGACTGCTGTCGTACCAAGATCCATGGTGCCTCTAGCCAATGCCTCGACTGCGGTTGCTAAAGGCTTTATCTCGTCGCCAAATTCTGGTGGCTTCTGATAATACTCGGAAACGTCTTTGAGCGCCCCGCTGGCAACATCTTCTATGTATTTCTTCCCGCCCTCGTATCCTGTTTCAATTTTCTTGCTAAGTGTAGGCTCGGTTTTTCTCAGGAGAAGAAACTCGTCTTCACTTGCTATAAAGTTTGGATCTGACTCGTCTTGAGATCTGATGAATTCAGCAGAAGTCAACTCGTCCGCAAATATTGGTTTTGAATCTATGAATTGGACTTTGCCCTCATACGATTCGTGGACGATTTTTGCCTCGTCCTGCGTGAACTCAAACTGAGGATTTTCGCGATACTGGCGAAGCAGATAGTTTGCCGCCTCGCGTTTATCCTGGATGATTTCGTCGGCCATGACCGACTAACGGCTTGGGATTACTTTTCGAGCGCGAGGATCGTATCCGCCAAATCCGGACTGACTCATCGGTTGCGATTGCTGTTGCATTGGGGCCTGGTACGGCTGTTGTGCCTGAGCCGGAGCAGTTGCGTCTTCCCTGTTCCTCTTTGGCAATTCAATTGTCCTGCCGGAAATTCTTTTGTAGTCGTTGGCCTTAATGTCAAGTCGATCCCTCAGCATCTTAATTCCTTCGAGGGTCGTCGCAGTTCTTGGCCCAGCAATCGGCAGATCTAATCCAGGAACCTCAACCGGACTTGTTCCCAATGCCATCGTCTCTAGGAATGATTTGACTTCACTTTCTCTTGCGACAGATCCTGGGTCAAGCGCCTTGGCTAAAGCCACTGCAAGGAAATACGGTTTTTGACGAAGGGCTGCGCTTCCTTCTGGATTTGATATTTCGTAATTGCCGTATTTCTTAACCATGTCCTCAAGCTCGTCTGCTAGCCTGTAGGCGTCGGTGGCATTCATCTCAAAAGCAACATCGGCAGCGGTCAATTCCTTGCCCTTGGCCTGGATGGACTTTTTCGCCATGTCGACCGTTTTCATCTTCATGTCCCTCTTGATCGGATCAGTTTCCAGCCCTGCCATTCTTTCGTATCTGGCAACTCTGTCCATCATGCCCTCAAGATAGTTATACTGGTCCTCTTCCGGTGTTCCGGATGGAACATTCAGGCTAGTTCCGGGAATTGTTGTTGTGCCAGTTGTCTCGTAAAGAGTCTGCATTAGCGCAGCCCTTCTTGCCGAGTCTGTGGTCTGCATTAATTCTTCTGCAGCCTTCTGGGCAGTATCTGCTGGATAGAGTTTCTGCTTCAGCATTTCAACGCGAAGTTGACGATCTTCATCTTCAACAGCCTGAGCCCTTTCTGCGTCCGCATAGTACTTCTCGCTCCAAGGCATTGTGACCAATGGTCTTTGAATTCTGTCTGCCATAATATTATCCTATCTTGCTGTCCATCCACTTCCGGATGATTGCTTTTATTTTGGGTTTGTTGCGTATTGACTTGGCAATTCTTTCTCCGTATTCGAGATAGAAGTTTCTCAAGTTGTCTGATGCCTTTGTGAACATCCACTCCCTAAATTCAAGCCACTTAGGATTGTCGGCACCGTAAACCTCCCGGGCCACCCAACATGCAAACACTCCGCTAGTTCCGGACATTCCACCGATACCCTTCAAGATATCTCCACCAGCGCTCAAGTAGTTTGGAATAGAATTCGCCACAGCAACGCGAGACAGCGCGTCGACGTAAGATCCGTACTTGTTTGCCTCCGCTGACTGCATGGTGTTGTAGATACTTCCAGCCTGTCCGGACATTGTGACAGGGATCGAAGGATCTGTGGCCGCGTAGAAGTTGAGAGGATTGCCCTGGGTCTGGAACGATCCTGGCATGGCCTGGTTTGCTTGGATGTATCCCTGGAACTGCGCGTTCTGCTGGCCGAGCCTTTGGTTTGCCAGGTTGTAAACAGAAGGGCCACCAGCAACGAATCCAGCCGCGGCGCCAAGTCTGCTCTGTTGGAGATTATCGCGGAGCAGAATGTCCCGAGCAGCGGCTGCGCCTGTAGTCTCCCCGGAGCCTAGGAACTGCTGTGCAGAGTTGAACCTGGCCAGCTTTCGAGCTTCTCCGGCTGCTCCAATCTGAGCTGCTTCCTGCACTGCTGGTCCAAGACCGAAAACGTTTCCACGCGCGGACTGCGCCGACCGGATCGCCTGTTCGTACCCACGACGCTCTTCCTGGCCGATTGTAGATCCAAGTCTCAACTGGTTGAGTGCTTCCTCCTCGATTGCGCTTCGGAGTTGCTCGGTCTGTGGGGTCGTTGTAGGACCAACAGGAGCTGTAGCCATTTCACGGTACTGGCGACCAAGTCCAACCGCGGCCTGGTACGACTCAGGATCGATCTGGCGGAGCTGATCACTGGCTCGTTCTTCCGGTAACTTTGCGTACTCACGGAACGACGTGATCTGCTTCAATCCTTCTGCATCATTGGCATTGATCGGAGTAAAGTTGTCGACCTGGCTTTGCGCCTCGGTGATTGCCTTCTGAACACTTTCAAGATCTGCATTAAGCTGATCGATCGACGCCCTCGCAACTGCTCGTTGAGGATCTTTGGCTGAGAATTGATCGTAAAGGTCTTGAGCTGTCTTCAGCCTGTTATTGATTCCAACAACCTGAGAATTTCCGTCCGCAACAATTCTGTTGAGCCTGTCCACCTTTGTCTTGTTAAAATCATTAATGATATCTTGGTCGGAAACCTGGAAATTCAGCTTGGTTGAAATGTCCGATCCTGCTCCCTGGTATCCACCCTGGTCGATTCCAAGGCCCTGATCGGTAGTCTGAGTCCTTGCTCCACCCGCGGTGAGCCCGGCAATCTGTTCCGCCAGGCTTCTACCCCTAGCCTCGTTGTTCAAGAATTCGTTTATCTTCGCGTCTACCGAGGCACTCCCGGCCTTCCTGGCTTCGTTCACGGCATTGATAAAAGAGTCCTGCTCCTTCGAAGAGTAAGAATTAAGATATTCGGAAAGCGACTGGGATTTCGTCCCGGCCCACATTTCGTTCCCGGTTGTTTTCTCCTCGAACTGAATGTCTCCGTTTTTGTCGGTGTAGTACTCTTTGTACGTAATCGTTCCGCGCTTCGGATCACTCTGCTGTGGATTAAAACTTGCTGCCATAATTAAATCTCTCCGGCTTGATACTTTCTTGTCGTCGCCTTCTTTGCCTCTTCGTTTCTAGCCATGACGTCTGCTATGTTTGTGGTGAAGTCTGGAGTGCCAATCGAAGGAGCGATCCCGGCAGTGTAATTAACAGGAGCAACTCCTCCTCCCATAGCAACGCGAGGATCGACCTCGGAGTACGGAGACTTTCCGTAAGTGCGCTCGAACTGGCTCGTCAGTTGCTTGCCCATGCCCTTGTTCAAGGCATATGCTTCCGGGCTATACTCGTACTGCCTACGGAGTGTTTCGAGCGTCCTTTGCGGTCCGTACTGGCGCTCTAATTGCAACGCAGTTTGAACCTGGGCCTGTTGATCGGCCGCTGACAATTGGCGCTCAAGTTGACGTTGTTCCGGCATGTACTTAATCCGTAGAGCATTTTCTAGGGCTGCGATATCCGGGGATTTTTCAATATACGTTTCCAGGGAAGACCTATAAAACAAGGAATTCGCCTGGGCCGATTTCATCGGATCGGGAGGCGGTGGAGGCGAAGGAATAGATGGCGCGCCACCCATTATCGTAGTGCCTTTCTCATAAACTTCATAAAATCATAACTCCTGGATACCCCGGAACGGTTAAACGTAATACTCTTGCGTATGCCAAAACGCTCCAACAGGAGCGACAACAGGCATCTCAAGGAGATAGCACCCTTTGAGGATATCGTCAAGTCTACGAATATGTTGTCTCCGTCCTCGTGGTGAACGTAGTGATCCGGCTTTTCTCCATCCCTTAGACACCTGGCGAGGGCCACCCCGACTATCTCGTCCGAGTCTCGGACTATGCCAACCAGGCCCTGTTTTTCAAACCAGTTAAACCAGTCAGATAGGTTGTGCCACATTCCTTCCGGGACTCCGGATAACTCGATGTACTCTATGGCCGTCATATCGATCTTTGTAGCTCAATTGTGTCAGGATTGGCGGCCGCGGTTATTTGCCGAATCGCTAGCCTGTTTCCTGTGGCTGCAATCTTTATATTCAAGAGTCTCCACTTTTCGTACTTCCGCAGATCCCCGGCGTACCTCTTTTTGACGGATTTGGTAAGAACCGCAGGAAGCACAAATGGAATCACAAGGGATGAATTTGAAACGTCAACATTTGACACAAGGCTATTGTATCCAACGTCGACGTCTCTCTGCATCGAGATCGTGACGTCGGTTGCAAATGAGTTGTCGAATATGACTTCGAAGTGGCTCCCATATTTCAGAGAAAACGGATCTCCAAAATTAAAGTCCTTTGTAATCACGTAAGACGGATACGTTGAGCCAGCATCCTTGTAGTCGTCCAGCGTCGCCGCAGTAGGAGTTTTGTATCCGGCGTACTGCTCAATGACTCCGTTTGTCTTTTTGAACATTGCGCGAGATCCAGCGTTGTTAAAGTTTGTGAGAGTAAATTGTAGTACCTGAGGACTCCAGGTTCCCTCGAATGCGTTTAGAGCTGTATTGTACACCAGGATCGTGTTGTTAATGTCGCTCGCCCCGGTTGGAATCGCCAGGAAATATCTGTTGTCGTAATAAATTGCTGTGGCAACGGAGATCGCCCCGGTATTGATGCTTTGAATGACATCCTTGACAACTTCCGATACCGGGATTCCAACCGAACTGAAATCATCTGCAACGGACCGCACGAGCGACCTGATTCCGTTGTCGGACAAGAATAGGATATCACTTGCTACCTGGACTGCTGTTGCCCCAGCAACGCACCCGGTGTTGTTCGATATGATTGATATAACCCAATCGGCCGCTGACGTGGCGTCCGGAGGAATGTCAATTTGGAATACCCTGCGCTTCTTAAAAACAATTAGCCTATTTTTATAGTGAGGAACGACCGCGGTGATCTCGTCTCCGTCGTCTCCGTTTACAACTATGCTATTCGCAGAGTCCCAAACGTTTTCGTCAAGAATGTCGGAGGCATAAAGAGTGTTTCTGTACGCACCAGATCCGACACCAAAAAGCCTGTTTTCAGCATTAATAAGAATTCTCAATGCCTGAGGAGGTGCGCTTACGGTTGCCGTTGCAGTTGCCCCTTGCCCATCTCCAATAATTGTTACTGCCGGGGCTTTTGAATATCCAGATCCTCCATCCACAACAACAACAGCAGTTACGGCTCCTCCGGCCACGGTCGTTGTTATCTGAGGTGATGTTCCGCCCCAATCTGGACCAGTTACAACGGCTGTTGCCCTGGTGTAGTTGCTCCCGGCTGTTTGGACTGTGATTGCGCGCAGCTTCCCTCCCTGTCTTGTGACCGAAACTCCATCCCAATAGTGTAAATCTCCGTCTCCGTCGGCCAGGAACATCTTGTCCCTAAACTGAGCAAATTGAACTGCCACACTCTGCGAGATGCTGTACCCATCGTTCCATCTTTGTTGTTCGCTTCCAAATGCCCTGGCAACCTGAATCCATGTTTCGTTGGAAGGATGAATGGTTGCTGTCCCATTTGCTCCGATCGTGTAAAACCTTCCGCTCGATACAGTCGTGATTTGCTGATAGTTCGATGTTTCGAAGTAGCGCATTCCGCCGACTGAGTTTGTCCCAGTAGTCGCCCCGGTTGAGAATGTTGTAGTACCGAGCCTTGTCTCCAGGTTTCCCTTTGGCGACAGCGTCATGTTGTACATCTGCTGAACCTGGTTTTCTGCAAGAAGATCAGATTGCAGACCGCTCGCCTGGCCCCCGACAAAGTTCCTGATGCCGTCAAAGGACAGGACGTCGTCTAAATTGTCCTGGAAGTATGGCACGGACTAAACTCCTATGTCTGTGATGCTGTATTCGCCTAAACTTGACGGTGTGATGACCTTTATTCCTCCGACCTGGCTCATCTCGTACTGAGCCATCTGCGCCAGGTCAGCATTTGCGGTCGACACAACGGCCTGTGCTTTTGCGTACTGACGCTCCCGCTCCAACGCGTCTGCGTGAGTGAGTGCAAGCACGACATGCATGACGTGAGGAAGTCGGAGCTCGTCATCTAGGGCCGCCTGGCTAGGTGGAAAATCAACCGTGTTGTTGCTCCTTGTGACGCATGCCAGCTTTTCGATCACCTTGAGAACCGTTGTACTGGAAGTATTGAGAATAGGGTAAAGATCGATCTGGGCTGTTCCGGATGTATTACGACCCTTGAAATAATATTGGGTCGGAGTTCCGGTCCTGTCCGAATCGAGAAGATCGGCGTCCTGACTAATAATTGTCTGCAAGTCTACCGACAGAAGCTCGCTGTCTCCATACGCAACGGAAAGAGGATTCTCAACGAGCGAACCTAGCGTGATTGTCCTGGTCGAAGTTGAAACAGAGTATGTGGAGTTTGTTACGGTCTCTCTCCACGGAGCAAAGTTCCAGACCCTGCGATAATTAATGCTGGCAGATTTCCCAAGAAAAGAGAGCGTGTCGGAGTCGGTCTTCCCAACCTTCTCCCCGGCGAATTGGGCGATTTCGTTTAGAGTCATTGCTGGACTCAGTTAAGAATCGATGGCCAGACTGATTTGATTTCTTCTGATGTATTTCCTGGAATTTCAGTGTTTGTCACGTCGCGAAGAGCTTGCTTTTTAGCTCCGATATCAGCTTGCTTATCAAATTGTCCAAGCTCGATTGCCTTCATGAATTCAACATCCAATGCCTCAAGTTTTGGCTTACGTGCTTCGCGCCACTTGTTTTTCCAGATTGCCTTGGCCTTATCAGAATTGAATTTCAATCCTCCGTTTACCTCAAGTGCCATTGCAAAATCAAAGTCTACCGGGAACTGCGAGTTATCAATTACTACGCACTCAACTCCGCTGGGTATGTTCGCAGATATAAACTCTTCTATTTTGGAGTCATTCTCAAGAATTGGATTGATAATCCTAATTGATGATCCGTTATTATGGATGATAATTTTAGCCATGCTATACTCCAAATGCGATGACAGAAATGTAGTCTAGGTCAGCTTTGATTGGACCAGCAGTTTGTGTCAAAACTGTTACTGACGAAGAAGAGGAAAGATACGAATTTATTGTATAATTATAATTTGTTGAAAGTCCACCAGATGCAGACCATCCCATTCCTGTTCCTATTGATGTGTTAAAGTTAACTGTATAATCTCCTGTATTGTTTCTTGCAACAGATGCAATCCCAAATGAACTCCTTACAGCAAGAGTCGGAGTTCCGTTGAAGTTGACCCACCCTTTTGCAACCCTGCTCGAAACATTCGTTGACTCGCTTGTGCTTGTTGATAGAGCTCCAAAGTATACGCTGTTTGTACCGATTGATCCACCAACAGCGGATGTACTGACAGTGGTGACGCGACCCTTTGTGTCTAGCGTCACGATCGGGTATGCTGTTGAATTTCCATACGTCCCGGCCGCAACTCCTGACGTTCCTAGTGTTCCTGTTCCCTGACTAATAGTAAAGTCTCCGGCCAGCGTAGTGGAAAGGTTTGCAATCGTCCCGGTCGTGCTGTTAAGAGTTGCAATTGTTCCGGCTGTTGAAGTCAGCGCTCCGCCAAAAGTACCTCCGGTAATGCTGGCCGTCGTGGAGTTCAGTGTCCCGATCGTCCCTGACGTCGCGATCACTGACGTGGAGTTCGTCGTCCCGGAAGATAGGTTTGTGATTGTGCCAAGGGTCGAGGTCGTTGTCCCTGCAGTAAGGTTTGGAATTGTTCCGGTGGTAATCGTCCCTGTCGTGCTGATCGTTCGGTTTGCCGATACTGTTCCAACACTCAGAACGTTCGACAAGTTCATGTTTGCGTATGTCCCGGAGGACAACGAACTATTCAAAAGATTCTGGACTGAAATTCTGCTTGGAGCAATTGCTGCGTCTACGTTTATTGGCGCAATCAGCATTTCGTCAGCAGTGCTCGCCGTCGTGACGAGATCCTGGTTTTTGATGATAGCAGAATTTACCAGGGTATCTTTGATAAGATTGTTCAGGTTGTCCGCCGTGACTGTTCCGCCTGTTACAAAGTCAACTTGAAGATCTAGAATGTCTGCCATATTAGGTTGTAAACCTCATTGCGGTTGCGTATAGCGTTCCTGCGGGAGTTGTGCCGTGGGAAACTATATCTGTATTAAGTATTACATATCGAATCGTATCTGCCGATTCAACCCTAAACGAAGGAATGAGCCTTTGAGCCAAGGTAGCGTTTGTTCCTGTACTTGAGCCAATTGATGTAAGCCCACCAAAGACGATGTCTCCCAAGGCTGCGCCTGTTACCGCAAATGTTCCTGTTGTAACATTTGATCCCGCTGTAGCCGAGTCTAGGTCTTGGAATGTAGAACCAGTAAACGCTGCCGTGCCATAACTGACTACAGTTAGCCTCGGACCACTTGCTCCAACTTGAAGCGTTCCAACCGTTGTAAGCCCGGTATTATTGATCGTTGTTGATGCAATCGTGCCAAGCGTGTTTGTGCCTGTGGAGGAGGTGAACCCTGTCGCAAAGGTTGTCGCCCCAATGACAGTCGGAATAGTTGCCGTGCTGATCGTGGCGCTCCCGGCTGACAGTGTTCCAATCGTAGTCGTCCCGGTTGACATGGTGACGTTAGTCCCGAATGTTACCGGGCCAAACTGGAGCGGGATTGTGGCAGTACTAATAGTCGCAGTGCTGATGCTGGCAGTAGCGATCGTTGTTGTGCCTGTGGAAAGAGTAGTGTTGGATCCAAACGTGACCGGGCCCAGGAGCGTGGAGGCGCCATCCACCGCAAGCGTCCCGGTGCTCTTGACCCCTGTGGTGCATATCTGAAGGGCCGAAATTCCTGCCTCGTCTCCACTGGAAACAGCCCGGAGTGTTCCGTCCACAATGTTGCTACCATAAGTCTTTAGTAGCTGACTGTAGCTTGTGCTGATTAGTTGTGTGCCAAGTGTTGCCATTAGTGGTTCATCCTGTTTTTGACCAGGTCCCAGGCAACGGAAAATAGTAGCCCGGCGACCCCAGCAATTGCAAAGGCCCTAGAACGGAGGTGTTCTAGGGCAGAAACTCTATTTACCACATCCGCGTAGTTTGACAAGCTGGTCTCAACCATTTTGTACAATTGGACCTGACGCTCTTCCATCCGGGCCAGCTTGACCTCTATGCTCCACACCTGGTCTTCACTCATTGCGAGACTCCAGGTACTTGAGACTTACCGCAAGATGTACGACCGCACCGACGACCTCGTCCCGGTCCCTGCCGTCTGCCACCATCCTTTTGATCGATCTGTTGACTGACAGAAGATGCTTTACTGCACCGATATACCTCGTCCCCCTTGCAAGCCTGTTGTTGTCCTCGGCACACTTCAGTGCCTCCTTGAAACAGGCGTAATCTTTTGCCGTCAGCAATAAACGCAAACCCAGGATTGTGATCCATGTGGCGATGCGTTTCATTTGACATTACCAGCGTCTTCAGCCGCGCCCATAGTCGGTACATTGGGATATTTTGTGTGGGGCATAGCATTATTATCCGCTGGCTTGGGCGAGCAGGAGCAGAG
>Ga0209401_1000144_pt1 | contig 47312 bp, 55 predicted proteins | sample M_140807_MF_Meta_FD_187318 | JGI IMG/M metagenome (GOLD analysis project Ga0209401, IMG submission 187318) | Freshwater microbial communities from Lake Montjoie, Canada to study carbon cycling - M_140807_MF_MetaG (SPAdes) (version 2) | ecosystem: Environmental > Aquatic > Freshwater > Lake...
AACTTTGACTACTGCCTTTCGGCGGCCTGGTATCGCGATGCGGCGCAGTTCTGCCGGGCGGAGATCGAGGCCCTGCTGGGGCTGCCCGAGGGGGCGCTGATCCTGGCGCCCAACGGCTACGAGTTTGAGCTCATCGCCGTGGAGAAGGCCCACCCGCGGCCCGAGTTCATCGGCCGCTATTTGCTCTCCGACGAACAGGCCGAACTGGGCCGGCGCATGGCCCGCCGGGCGCTGGAGACAGCGGTGCAGGCTGAGGCCTCCGGCTGGTGGCCCGGTTACGACTCGGCCGCCACGGTCCTGGAGCTCCCCGGCTACGCCTACCAGCGGATGGAGCGACTGGCGGAGGCAGCGGACTGATGGCCGCCGCTCGCGTGCTGCTGACCGTTGCCGAAGCTGCCGAAGCCCTCGGGGTTTCCGATCGGCACATCAAGCGCCTCATCCACGAGGCCGATGCCAACCGCCGCAGCCGGTGGCGATGGGGGCGAGAGCTGATCGATCTGGCTCCCGTGGGCAGCAGCAGGCGAACCGTGCGGGTGAATGTTGCGGCGGTGGCGCCGGGGGTGGGGCAACCCTCACCCACCCCATAGGGCCCGCTCCGCCGCCTCCGCCACCTGATGCGGCTGAATGTGGGCGCGGTAGGTCTTGGCGTGTTGGCTGGCCGTGTGACCCATCAGGCGGGCGGCAGTGTAGAGATCAAGCCGGCTGCCACCCTCTCGCCAAAGCCTGGCCGCGAAAGCGTGCCTCAGCGAGTATGGGCGCCACGGCAGCCCCTGCCGCCGCAGTTCCTTGCTCAGCCACTTGCTCACCGCATCCGGCCGATCGGTGCTCCCCTCCAGCCGTGGCCGCAGCCGCCGATCCTGCAACCCGAACCGCTCAACCCACTCGCGGGGCAACGGCACCACCGTGCGAAACCCGGTCTTGGTGCCCTCCGCCACCTGGCATAGATCCCGCTCGATCAGCACCGCCCCCTCAATCTCATGGGGCCGCAGTCCGTAGCAGGCCATCATTCCCCAGTACCAGCGCACCGGATCCGGCGCCCCATTGACCCAGCCAAGGATCTCGGCATCCGTAGGCACCGCCACCAGCTCAGCCTGGCTGTAGGTGGGCAACGGCACCTCTGGGAACGGCACCGCCACCAGGCGCGACACGTGCCGGAGCAGGTAGAACAGCTCCTTGTAGGAGCACGTGCTGCGGTGGTAGCGCTCCAGCGCCTTGGCCATGCTGGCGGTGGTGCAGGCGCTGCCGGGTGGAATCTGCCGCAGGCGGCCCAGGTAGTTGACCTCCCACGTGCTCTCCCCCGTGCGGCCCAGCACCACCCGAGCCCGGTAGAGCCGGGCAATGGCCTCGCGCCACGTGATCGGCCCTGATTCCTGATCCAGCCAGTAGGCCCATTCAAAGGTGCCGTTCTCCAGTTGCTGCTTCAGGGTCTGGAGCTGCTTCGCGGCGGCCCGGCGGTTGATCGGGGTGTCGTCCATCCGCAGGGCGATGCGGGCTTGCTGCAGTCCTGGGGCCCCGTCACGTCGCGGCAGCCTGGCCAGCAGGTAGAGCCGCCCCCGCTGGGAGTTGATCGAGGCCATGGGCGAATACGACGAGTACGGGAAGCAGACCTGCGAGCGATGCACGGGCCGTGCATACGGTACGCATTTCCTGGCCCTTTCAGTCCCTTCCTGTCACTATCGTAAGGGGCGCAGCACCGCTCAAACCGCTGTCAGGGCTTGCATTTTGAGCCAAACGGCAGGCCAGCACTGCAAGATACAAATCCTCGTCAATTCCGCGGATGTCGTAGTACCTCGCCTGTCACCGCAAGGCTTCTCAGCGGTGGTGCATCGGCCGCGCATTGCCTTTCCCTGTGGCGGGCTTCAGTCTCTCCCCCCGTCGCCCCGCGGTGGCCCCTCCAGCCCTTCAGGATCGCGCCTCCGGTCGCCCAGTTGGGCCAGCAGGGTTCCCCCGGTGGTGGCCGCCGCCAAGGCCCCGGCAGTGGCCCCTTTCCAGGCCTCCAGGCAGTCGCCTCCCTTGCTTTGGCAGTGGATCGCCCCGCCGAAGCCGCCAGCCGCTGCCAGGCCCAGGCACAGGGCCACGGTGCCGCAGACCAGCTCTCGGCAGTTCACTTTGCCTCCAGCCGCGTCACCCGCCGATCAATGCCGATGATTGCCGTTTCAGCTTTCTCGATTCGGCCCTCTGCCGCGAGCTGGCGACTGAGGATCGCCTTCTGGTTCTCCAGGACCAGATCCAGTTGCCGGGGGACGGTAACGCCGATGTAGCCGATTCCAGCCACCGCTAGCAGGATCAGGCCCGCCGCCACCTGTTGCTCCACCTCGCGCCAAAACGGCGGCTTGGGGGGTTCTTGATCGTCGCGCATGATCTGGGTGGCTCTGCCTCAGTTTTCCCGAGGCGTTCCTTCCAGCGCCGCCACAAAATCCGCCGGGAGCTGGCAGGCCGTGGCCACGCCGACAAAGCCCGCAATCACCTCGGCGGGAACATCAACAGCTCGCGTGATCTTCTTCCAGGCGTCCGCAAAATCGGACACATCCCCGGATTCGGCACGCAGCAGGGCCGAAGCCAGGGCGCCAGCAGCGACCGGCACCGAGCCGTAGGCGGTGGCGATGATTCCGTTCAAGGTGTCCGAGTTGAGAGCGATGCGCTTGAAGCGTGCCCAGTCGGCGGTGGTGTCGTTGACAATTTCCAAGCACTCCAGCGGCCACCACGCCTGCCCGCCTTCGGCGTAGTTGATGCAAATGCTGTAGTCGTCGCCATTGCGTTGCACTTCGCAGACCGTGGCCAGACCGTTAGTCGGTGGCTCAATCCGGCGCACCGTGGCGCCGATCTGTGGGGGTTGTTGTGTCATAGGAAGGCAGAGGATGTCATGACACAGTTTCCAAAACCACTTTGAGACACCGCGCAAAATAGGTTCAGCGACGACGCCCATGTAACGCTATACCAACCGTTATCCGCTGCGCTTGTTCTAATAGTCCAGTTTATTCCATCTGGGGATGTCATCACCCTGTTTCCAGAGCCGGTGAATGCAACTGCACAAAACAGACTCAGTGATGGTGCCCAAGTGACGTTATACCAATCGTTATCCGCTGCGCTTGTTCTAGTAGTCCAGTTTATTCCATCTGGAGATGTCATCACACGGTTGCCGGTGCCGCTGTATGCCACCGCGCAGAACAGGCTCAGCGATGGCGCCCAAGTGACGCTAAACCATGCGTTATTTGCTGCGCTTGTTCTAGTAGTCCAGTTTATTCCATCTGGGGATGTCATCACTCGGTTTCCAGAGCCGGTGATTGCCACCGCACAAAACAGACTCAGTGATGGTGCCCAAATGACGCTATACCAAAGGTTATCCGCTGCGCTTGTTCTAATAGTCCAGTTTATTCCATCTGGGGATGTCATCACCCTGTTTCCGGTGCCGGTGATTCCAACCGCGCAGAACAGACTCAGCGATGGCGCCCATGCAACGGAACGCCAGTCGTTATCCGCTGCGCTTGTTCTAGCAGTCCAGTTTATTCCATCTGGAGATGTCATCACCCTGTTTCCGGTTCCGCTATTTGCCACCGCGCAAAACAGACTTAGCGATGGCGCCCATGTAACGCTACGCCAGTTGTTATCCGCTGCGCTTGCTCTGGCCGTCCAGTTAATTCCATCTGGCGATGTCATCACTCTGTTTCCGGTGCCACTACCTGCCACGGCACAAAACAGGTCCAGCGATGGTGCCCATGTAACGCTGTTCCAAGCGTTATCCGCTGCGCTTGCCCTTGACTTCCAAAACTTGCCAGCATCACCCGAATCGTTATAGAACACCTGCGAGCCGTTCTTGTATCCCGCATAAATAGCAGGCAGCAACGATTCAGGCGGACTGGTGTATTCCCGGCGAATCAGGTAGAGCTTGCCGGAAACGGGAGAACTGAGCGCCGCGTATTCAGCAGCGGTGAGGCAGATCGTGTCCGCGCCCAGCACGCCACCAGAGAACGACAGGCCGCCGCCCACCGTGGCCCCAGCGGCGCTGCCGCCGTTGTTGTAGACAAGCTGGCCGCTGCTGCCAGCAACAGGCCCAGCGGGGCCGGTGGCTCCGGTGGCGCCGGTTGCGCCCGCTGCCCCGGTATCGCCACGGGGGATGGTGAAATTGAAGACAGCCGCGCTGCTGGAGCCTCCGTTGCTGACGCTGGCGGAGCTACCTGCCGCGCCCGTAGTGACCGTGCCAACCGCCACCGTGGCGGCTGTGCCGTTCGTGCCGTTTGTGCCGTTGGCTCCTGCTGCGCCTGCGTCGCCGCGAGGGATGGTGAATGCCAGCACAGCGGCAGAGCTGCTGCCGGTGTTCGTAACAGCAGCGCTCGATCCAGGAGCGCTCGTGGTGACACTGCCAACGGCCACTGTGGCGGCTGTGCCGTTGCTTCCCGCCGCTCCGGCTGGCCCCTGTGGACCCGTCGCGCCGGTTGCGCCCGTGTCCCCGCGAGGGATGGTGAAGTTGAAGACTGCCGCTGAACTGGTGCCTGCGTTGCTGACGCTGGCGCTCGATCCTGCTGCGCCTGTGGTAACCGATCCGATGCCAATGGTTGCTGCCGCCCCTGGCGCTCCTGCTGTTCCAGTGGGGCCGGTGTTTCCTGTGTCACCCCTTGGGATTGAAAAATTGAGAATTGCGGCGCTGCTTGTCCCCGCATTTGAAACCGAGGCGCTCGATCCAGCGGCACCTGTAACAACGCTGCCAACACTGACGGTTGCTGCCGCTCCTGCAGCCCCTGCCGGTCCCGCTGCACCCGTCGCTCCAGGGGGTCCGCTCAAAGCGAATTGAACTGACCCCCAGCCTCCGGTTGCTTTCGGCCCATAAACATCACCATTGGCACGCAGGTAGAAGTCGCCAACCGCACCCACGCCAGAGGTCGGCACCGCCGATCCCACAAGCCACCGCGAGCCGACAGGTCCAGGAGGGCCAGGAGTGACAACCTCAGCAACAACCGGGCCAGTTGCCGCGTAAACATCAATGACAGCAGGACAACTCATGCCGTCCTCCTTGCTGGCCGGAACGTTGGCACTGCAGGACCATAGGCAATGTGATGATCGTCAGCTAGATCAGAGCCTGGTGCTACTGCCAAAATGTCGTAGAACCAATCCTTCCCAACTTTCAAACTGTTTACCGTTGCTTCGGGAAGAATTGCAATAATGCTTCCCGTGCTTCCACTAGAACTACTCAAGTTCAGTGGGTAGATTTCACTGCGCTTGGCATCAGATACAAACCCATACAGCGTCCAGCCAGTAAACGTCCACGGTGTTGTCTTCCCCGTATCAGCCCACAGCTTTAACTCAAGCCTGGCATCAATGCCCTGCTCCAGCTCCCAGGTTTTGCCCTCTACCCAGGCCATGGCTCATCTCCTCTGCCTCAGTTTTCCCGGTCAGCCTCGTAGGCCTCGTTCACCGCAGGGGTGGCCGGGTCGTCCGCTTGAAACGTGCCGCTCGCGGTGCGGGCCCTGCGCCGCGGCTTGATCGGTGCCGCCTCTGCGGGGTCGTCAGCCGGAGCCGCCTCATCCTCGGGTTCGGCGGCCAGGGGTTTGGCGACCTCCTCGGGTTGCCGCTCGCCGCTGATCAGGGACTGCTGCTGCTCGGGCGTTGTGCCCGGCGAGAAGCTGTAAAGCGCAAGGTGGGCCATGGGTTGGGTTCCAATGGGAAAGGGGAGGCCGGAACCTCCCCTAGGACACAGCAGGGCGATCAGCCGCGCTGAATGTGGATCGTGGCGCCGGTGGTATTGGCGGGAGCGGCCAGGTTGCCGGCACCGCCAGCGCCGGCAACAAGCCGAAGGGCCACCACGCGAGCGTCACCGGTGATCGAGGGAGAGGCCGCCGCTTTCACGATGGCTTCAATCTGAGCACCGGAGAATCCGACTTCGGTTTGATCGGTCCCGCTGAACACGATGCTGCCGATCCGGGAATAACCGGACGGGTTCGCATCACCTACGGCACCGCCAGCAGCCACGTGGGCCACCTCAATGTGATAACCGCCAGCAGCATTGCTGAGGGCGCCCACAGCTACGATTTTGAAGAAATCGCAGGTATTGAGCTTGAACGGCAGGAGCCGGGCGGCTCCGGTGCGGGATTCGGCCGCGACACCCTCGCCAGCGCGAACGGCGCCAAAGAGGACAGAATCGCGATCGATGAAATACGCCTTGCGGGCTGCAAGGCCAGTTGCCTTAGGCATGGGTCAAAAGGGGAATGAAGGGCAGAAGTGAGCTGATCAGGCAGTGATCGCTGCGTTGGTGATGTTGTAGAGGCGAGCGGCGGCCCGCTTGTTCTCAATCACCATGGCGGCGTGCCAGGAGATCCGGGTAATCCGGGTCGGGGTGGTGGTGCTCTCGCCCACGTCGTAGATCGTCAGGCCGGGCTGAACAGTGCCATCAGCGGTCAGGGACGGGCCCTGAACACCGGACACGAGGCCCTCACCCATCGACACGCAATAGATGCTGGTCGTGTTGGAGCTGGAGCCTTCATCAAAGCCCTGGATTGCGACGTTCTTGGCGTCCACGTCGGTGCGGATGATTTCCACGTCGCCGTAGTACATCACCGAACGGCCGAGCTCGTTGAGCTTGAAATCAACGGTGCCGGAAACGCCAGTGGCGCGGGAGGCGGCGTTGAACCGAAGGGCCATCTTCTTGCCCATCACTAGCCGTTTCATGCTGTTGGGGCCGTCCACGGCATCGATCAGGTCGTCCAGGGCGGCAAAGCTCAGGCCAGCGCCAGAGGCGTGGTTGGCGATGGCCTGGGACGATCCAGCGGTGATCTTCTTGCGGAGGCCATCCATCTGCCGGCCGTTGGACTGGCTGGAATCACCCCGAACGAAATCACGCTCGATCGTCATGCGCAGAGCGCGGGCCGAGGCCTCGATCTGGCGAGCGTGGGCGTTGGCGCCAAACAGGGCGATCTTGCTGCTGTCCGTCTTGATGTCCTTGCCGTAGATTTTGAGGACTTCGGCTTCGGTGACGGTGCTGCCTTGGGTGTCATCGTTGGCCTCATCAAACAGGCGAGGCTGCGAGTCGGGCAATTCATCGTCCATCGCATAGACATAGGCCCCGCCCTCGGTGTTGACCCAGGGGATCACGGGGGCGAGCTCGCCGGTGTTGAGGATGGCGCGAACGCCAAGCTCCAGGCCGGAGGCGTTGGCTTGGGTGCGGAGCGCAAATTGCTCCCAAAGAGTGGTAGATGCCACGGGTCGAAAATGCGGAGGGGTTGAAGGATGAAGCAGATCCAGGTAGGGGGCCTTGGCTTGGCATCGCGCCTTGCCTCAGTGGTCGTCCGTGCTGGTGGTGGTCAGTGCCCTGGCATCGCGCCGGTGGCGGGTGACCCGCAGGCATCGCGCCATTGGATCACCCGCAGTTTTCCCGGTTCGTCTCAGTTGCCGTAGTGCTCGGACAAGAACGCGCTGCCGGAGGTGGCACGGGCCGCCTCCACGGAACGAGAGTGAACGCCCCGCACACCGCGAGCACCAACCAGGCCGCCGGATCCCTCGCCGCCCTTGGCGCGGAAGAAGGTGCCCACCACGGCGCTACTGTCAGCCTGCTGGTTCAGCCAGGCCACAGGATCGGTGTCCTGCCCCTCGGCCGTCTTGATTCGGTCGCCGTCGCCGTCCACCACATAGAGCTTCCCGGTGGCCTCATCCACCCGGAGGTGGCGGCGGCCTTGAAACTCCATCCACGCATCAAAGAAGGTCAGGCCGCTGGTATCGGCCCCGTCGCGGCCATCGGCGGCGCTGAACACGCTGCGGGCCAAGGTGCGCACCTGGAGGTCAATGCGGCGGGCCTTCTCCGCCTCGGCGGTGGCTGTGGCCTTCCTTACGGCCTCCTGGGCTTTGCCCTCAATCCGCTGCCGCTCGGCCGCGGTGAGTTGCTCGCGCTCCACCAGGCGCCGCTCCAGCTCAATCGCCTTCTCCTGTGCCTGCCGGTAGGCGTCGGGATTGAGATCCTTGACCGTGCTGAGCTGCGCCTCCATCTGCGCCAAGCGCTTCTCCAGGGCCTTGCGGGTTTCCCGCTCCTGCCGCAGGGCCCGCTGGCCCGCCTCGCCCAGGCTGGGATCCTCGGGATCAATCTCTTCGGCAGGGGCTCCGCCCCCTTCGCCGCTATCGCCAGCTTCGGTCACCATGGCCCATGGCTGCAGCCATTCATCGGCGGTTCCAAGGAGCCGATCAATCTGTTTCGTGTTCATGCGTTGCCGGGGAATCGCTCCGCCGGTGCAAGGTGCAACCGCAGTTTTCCCGGTTTGCTATTTCAGCCCTTCAGGGCCTGCGCCACGGCCTTGGCGATGGCACGTTCCTCGGCCTGCCGCTGCAGCAGCCGCTGACGGTTGGCCAGGGCCACGAGCTGAGCGGCCTGGACGAGGGGAGGGGAGGGGGTGGTCATGGAAGACGTGCCGTGATGGTTGTTTCGTAGCCGTTAACCTCGCTAATCCGTGAAATGTCGTACTCAGGCGTAATCGGAATGGTGATTTGTGGCGTGTTAGGGGGTGGGTAATGGTTGACCTCTGAGTTTGGTAAGTAGCTTGGCCAGGCGTGTAGTGGATTAGTTGCTGGATTCCCAAGCTGAAACAATTCCGACTCGCTGCCTGTCGCCAGTTTTGCTTTTGTCCAAGGCAGATAATAGATAATGCTTCCGAAGTTTCCAAAATCATTGGCGCCGACTAAATACGTTCTTTCAAAGATCAAAGCAAAGAACGGTTCCGACGAGTCGCCCGTTAGAGGATCTGTAAACGTAGTTAGGTAAATCCTGCTTTTCTCGGTTCCTTCCAACAAGGAGTAAATGCCGGCGTTGGTATTGTCATACCCAAGTGTCTGATTAAAAGAAAAAACAACTTGGTAGTAGACCTGCTTTCCTTCTATGTCGTCACCTTCAACATAAATTGTCCAGGTGTCTATGGTATCAGTTTGTGGCTGAGGGCCAATGATAGCTGCTTGCGGCGGGGTACTGTCCTGCACAATGCGCCGGGATTTTTCAATGGTGTAGTTGCGGACTGTTCCCGCCGGCCTCCTCTTCCTCCAAATCCGCCACTTCAACGGATCTTCCGGCTCAAGCACTTCCACAGCAGCTTGATCGGGCGTCAGCGGTTGAGCCCTCACCAAGGCCAAGGCGGCGCGGCGGGCTTTTACCTTGGCCTTGATCTTGTCGGTCAGCGTCCTACCGCCCAGCGCCTCCCGGTTGGCATACTGCGCCGCCCTGGCGGACTCGATCAGCCGAGGCGGCAGGCTCAGGTCAACGCGGCCGGCCATTAGTCGGCCACCAGCAGAAAGCCATCAGTGAAGAGTGCCACGTTGTATCCGCGGCTTTGGCCGGGGCTTAGGGCAATGTTGGGGCTTTCGGTGAGGACAAAGGAAACGCCGGTGTTCCATGAGACACTGCTTCCCGAAATGGTGCCAATCACGATGTAGGCAGTGTTCCATGAAAGACCTGAGCCACCCGAGGAGGCAGTGAAACCGCAGAATTGACTCCCGGCCTCAAAGCGCTCGGTTGTGCTGTTGTAGCTTCCCGAGGGAATCGTCCATTCCGCCCTGGCGTAACCATTGCCGCTCAACTCCACGGCATCCCAGGCGGCAGTGTTGCTGCTCACCCCAAGGGATCCCGAGTTGACTGCCAGGCACAGCCGCGCCTTTTTGCCGGCGTAATTGCTGGCAAACAAGCGACCCGCCTCGTAAGGCGTCTGAATCATGGCCACGGCCATTGGGCTTGATCCGTAGAACTGCCCTAGTTTTCCCGGTGGTTACTCAAAGAAAATCATCGGGCCAAAGTAGGCATTGCCATCGCCTGGCACCGACACAAAAGCACTGGCATAAGCATTCAGGAGATAAGCCTGGCCAAAACTTGCACCGCTCAGCGTGGTTATCGTGGCGCCTTTAATCACGTTGTCCGAGAGGTATGTATTTTCAATTCCTGCCATCAGCAGGTAGGGAACACCAGCTTGCAGTGTCGCGCCTTGCTCAGATAAATTAACGCGGCGCCAGACCCCATCGAGCGTTGCTTGTGTTTGCCCTGATGAGCCAGGAATGGCGATAAAGTATTGCGTTTCTGCAGCATCAAAATACACACCAGGCAAGGTGTTGTACGGATCACCTTCGGTATAATTGCTCAAGTCGTACAGATAGATGGCGTAAGGCCCATTCAGTCCATTCTGCCCATTGTCATACATTCCGACTCCTTTGATTGTTTTGGCGCTGCTTAGCGTAAAGCTCCATCCATAGCCGTCCCTGAGTTGCTCAGGGCTTGGATGCCAAGCAACAGAGGTTCCTCCGCTGAAGCTCAAAAATGCGCCATTGGCCGGCGCGGTCGGAGGTGTTGCAAGTTCCGCAACGGCGCCCGACAGGCTGCCAATTAGAAGCTCAAACGGATTGAAACTTGCCAGATCCGCCCCGCTGCCGCTTCCAGCCAGCAAATCGGCTGGTGGCTGGTTCACCCATAGCTGCGTTGTAACCAGCGCTCCAGATCCGCTTCCTGCTGCTATGCCAATCGTTTCCTGGTACGGTCGCAGAATGGCGCCTGGCGATGTTGTGCGTGGATAGACAGGGGCTTGACTTGCAGGCAAAGATGCAAACAGATTGCTCAGATTGGGATTACCAAAGTTAAAGCCAGAGGGAATAGCGATAGCGTTGGCCGGCTTGGGATTGGTGTTTGTGGTGACCCCGACAGGAGATGGAAGGGTTGACGCACCGGGCGGCAGTGGGAACCACGCATTCGCCACGGTGGTGCCATCAACCGCACCCCAGAACAATGCGTCGGTGGTAGCGGTGACTCCTTGGGGATCAAGGTTGTAGGTGGTGCCGTTGATTCTGAATGCGGCAGTGCAGCCGTTCAAGCGAAGGAACACCAGGCCCAGCGGTTCGGCCGGCAGCACCTCAGGCAGCACCTGGATCCCGTTGCCGTTTCGGTGACCCAGCAGGAGGCGGTTTTCAGTGGTAGCGAAATGCAGTGCCTTCTGATCGGCCTGTCCACGAATCACGCTGTAGGCGCCATTGCTGTAGACGATCCGATCGTCTGGGGCGTAGGGCGGGCTGAGTTCAATGCTGGTCTGACTGGTGGCCGATCCCACGGCCCAGGTCGCGGTGGAGGCGGTTTCAACGGTGGGGGCCTTCAGGTTGGCCGCCGCAGTTCGATCGGCTTCGCTGGGGCGCTTCTGGAGTCCGAACTCGCGAGCGGTGCTGATTCTGACCCCACCACCGGTGCTGACAAGCCGCTTTGCAATGCCAAGCAGCGAAGGTAGGCGGCCTTGGTCTAATTGATTGCCAGCGTCGCGATACCGCGACATGGTTTCCTGCCCGTCAACGGTGCTGATAAACGGGGCCAGGGATAGCGTGGCTGTTTTGGTTGTGCCCTGCGACTTGTTTCTTGCATACCTGATTTCACGGTAGCTTGACTGGTACTGATCACCATAAAGAGCGCCGCGAACAGAGAAGTAGTTACCTTGATACCCGAGCGAAGTTTTTAGCGGACCCTCGGGGGAAAACTCTATTGATTTTTCCAAAATCAACTCTCCGTCACTGCCGTAGGTGTATGCAGTTTCGGAGTAAATGTCAGTTCCCCATTGATTTGAGGTGAAAGTTTTGCGAACGGTCACGCGGTCCTTGTTGTCGTATTCCGTTCTGGTGATCGTGCGAGGAATGTAATTTATCGTTTCCTGTAGTTGGTATGCTTTGACCTCGAAAACTTGATCCATGACAGCATCGCCCAGGATTGTCGTCTGAAAACCGTTTTCGATAGATTGACCCGCAATCCAAAACACCGGCTTTCCATTGGCATCCTTGCGTTGACGATAAGCCAAGCTGCCATTTTCATTTAAGACCGGAACCTTGGCGTATTCTGTCCATTGATGAACGTATTGCTCTGGAGCCCCGTAATTTTCTTCAAGTTCCCAGTTGCGCTTGCTGAGCTGGTTCTCATCAAGACCAGACGGAGCGACCAGCTTTAGGCTGGTGTATTTTGCGTAGACAGCATCACCCGATAGGTCACCCGTGTTGATTGAATTAAGGTCAATCAGGTCAGCCTCGGTCAACAGCACGCCTGTGCCAATCTCAGCGGGGGCCTTGTTGATAAACTCCACCAGGCCCGCCGCGTTCATTCTCACGGCGTAACCCTCGGAATGGGCCAACTTGCCCAGTTCCTCCACGTAGCCGGCCGTGAGGTCAAACTCCTGCCTGAAGTAGTGATTCGTCAGCGGGATGGATCCGGCCGCCGTGAGCCCCAGGGCTGCCAGGATCTGCTCCACCAGCCAGCTTGCCGGAATCGCAGGCGCCGCGGCACGCCAGACCGCCTCTGGGGTGTCCGGGTTGGCCTGGCGGGCGGAGAGGCTGTCGGGCGGTTGCTTGCGGGCCTCGAAGTAGGCCAGATCACAGCCGACGCTTACCGCTGTGGCCTTGCCGCCTAGGGGGTTGGCGAAGCTGGAGAGCACCCGCAGGCGCCGGGGGATCCGTGCGATCCAGTTCTGACCATCGGAATAAGCCAGCTCCACCACGGCGCCGGGAGATGGCCGATAGATGCCAGCCAGGTTGATCGTCCCTCGCGTGGTGATCACCCCGGACCCCTGCGCGTGCGTGTCGGCAATGCTGCTGCCCCCTTCCAGTGGGCCGAGGTTGCACCAGGCGTAGGCGCGGGAATCAATACTCATCGGATCTTGCTCACGGCAAAAGCCACGTCGTAATAGGTGCCGATCGTGCCGCCATCAGCCCGGCGCTTGGCCACTGGCTCGCTCCATTCCGTGGGGAACCACCCACCGGTGGACGGACTGGCGGCGGTGGTGGTCTTCAGCCAGGTTTCCAGGGCTGTCAGGTTGGCCGAGGTGACCCACCCCTGCACCCGCCGCGTTTCGGTCACAGCCAGCGGCCCGGTGAGGACATGCCCCCCGGCGGGAGTGAGCGCCAAAGCCGGCAGATCGGTAAAGCCGTCAGGGCGGGCGGTGAGGTTCACCACGGCGCTTCCGAAGGTGATCGTGCCCAGGTTGAGCTGCGCGGCCTGCTCTGCCTCCTCCTCCCCTTGCCGCAGCAGGATGGCCAGCGCCTGGGAGGCATCAACAAGGGTGATGCTCACCCGGCAGAACATGCCTGCCATGGCGATCGATGGCGCCGAGGCGAACCAGCAGGGCACAGCCGAGGACCATGCAAACCCAGGCGCCTCGCCGAGCAGGGCCACGGTGGCCCCCGCCACGCCCGTGCGCACCGGGTCATCCTCCAGGAGCTTCACCGCGTTCCAAGCGTCGTAGAGGCCAGTGATCGTGGCCCCGTCCTCGCGGTTCACGATGCCCGAGAGGGCCCACCGCCGGGCGGCCCTGCCGCGGCGCACGTCCACCTCGTCGTAGCCGAACGGGTGGTCCGTGAGGTTCGGGAAGGTGTAGGTGGTGCCGCCGTAGGAGAGGCTGATCATCGGAGGCCCTGCAGGGTGTGAAGGAGGCCGGCATTGCCCGGCAGGTTGACGACAACCTCGGGCCGATACGACCGCATGGTGCCTTCCAGTGCATCAATCGAGCGCTGGAGGCGCCCCAGGGCCGCAGCTTGCGAGGCCGCACCGCTGACACCTCCGGCCGAGGCCACGCCCGCCAGCACGGGCGCCGGTGCGCCACCGGTGAACGCGCCCATGGAGCTCAGCCTGGCCGTCAGGCCAGCAGGGAGCACCATGCCGGCCGATGGGGGGCTCCAGGAGCCGTAGGCCGGGGCATGGATCAGGGACAGGGCGCCAGAGCGCGACAGGAAGGCCTCGGGGCCCAGCTCGTTCACTTGGTAGGTGCCACCCGGCTCCACCCCACCACCGGCCCAGCGGGCAGCGGGGGCCTTGGCCAGGCGTTCAACCGTGGTCAGCAGCTTCTGCGCATCGTCGTTGGCTTGCGCGAATCCCGTGGCCAACGCCTCGGCGGCCTTGGTGGCGTTCTGCAGGGGCTCCGGCAATCCCGACGCTGCGGCGTAAATCTTCTCCACCGGACCATTGCCGGCCTGGATCGTGCCCACGAACACTTCACGCAGCCGATCAACACCAGCGGCAGCCTTGTCGATCTTGGCCAGTGAGCCGCTGAGGCTGTCCTCCCAGCCCTTGCCTGCGGCGGCGGCTCGTTGCTGGTTGGCGACGGTCCCCTGCTGTGCCTGCTGGGTTTGGCGCTCAAGGCCCCAGATTTCGGCCATCTGCCCCAGGCGGGTGCGCTCCTCTGCGGCTTGCTGCCGGGACAGGTTCACCGCTTGCTGCTGCAGCCCAATCCGTTCCTTCAGGCTGGCTTTCTCGATCGGATCGGTGCTCGGATCCAGGAGCTTGCCCCGCAGCTCCAGCAGTTGCTGACGCTGCTGCAGCACGTTCTGATCGGCGGCGCGGATCGCCCCTTGCTGCTCCAGGAACTGCGCACCCTGCTTCAATTCGAGCACCTTCCGCTCCATCTCAAACCGCCGCGCCGTGGCCTCGATGCTGGCCTGCATGGCGCGATACTCAATCTGTTCACCGTCTCGCTTGATTGCGGCGATCCGCTGCTCTGCCTGCTGGATCACCTGAGAGTTGGCGCCGCGCTCCCGCAGGAACTGCAGTTCCTTCTCGGCCAGGCTGAGGCGGTTGCTGTTGCGGCTGCGCTCCACGTCGAACCCTGATTGCGTGAGCGCCGCCTGGGCATTGGCGAGGTTCACGTAGGCATCGGCCACCTGTTGGATGGCCCGCAATCGTGCGGTGTCCTGCCCAGCGATCTTGTCGGCCAGGCTGGCGCGGGCTTGCTCCACGCTGAGCTTGCCCTTCGCAAGTTCCAGCTCCTGCTTTGCCGTGAGCACGCGCTTCCCGTCTTTGGTTACTTGTTGATCCAGGGTTGCAGCTAGATCCTTGTTGATTCGGTCCCGTTCAATGTCAAGGTTTCTGATCTGGATTTGCAGCGGCAGCAGTTGGCTTCGCAGCTTGGATGGATCGGCGCCCTTGGACAAAGCAGCGGCAATGTCGCCCTGTAGGTTGCTGAGTTGCCGCACGGCTTCCTCCCGGTTAATCGCCGTCTTGATTCCAACCTTTCTAAGGTCAATCTGCCGCTGATAAATGTCCAGAGCTTTATCAATGTCTTTCTGTTCGGGTGCGTCAACTGGGAGGGCGATTTTCTTAGCCAGCAGATTCTCGACTTCCTTTTTGATTGCGGCAAGATCCTTGGCTCCCTGCTGAGCAACCGGGGAGGCGTCGGTAACGGCCTGGCCTCGATCAATCTCCTGCAGCAGCTTCAGATACCGTTCAGCGCCGTCCACCTTGGCCTGGAGCGGCGCCTTTCTGTCGTCACCATCCTTGAGCTTGTCGTACTCATCCTTGAGGCTCTTAAGCTCAGCCTTTGCTTTATCAATACTCAACTTGATCTCCAGTGGTCCCTCAATCTCGCGCAGCTTCATGTAAAGCTCATTCACCCGCTTCTGCGCATCGGTCGTATCAAGGCCCAGCTTTTTGCCGTCCGCAATCTCCTTCTGGAGTTGGGCGATCTGCTCTTTCAGTTCACGGGCTTTGCTGCTGAGGGCTTCGGTGTCTTCTCCGGTGGTCTTGATGTTGTTGTTAAGCACCGCATAAACACTTGCAGCGGTTACAGCGGCACCAATCAGCGCGGCAGCAAAACCTCCCTTTGCGGCTCCAGAGGCCAGGGACGTGAGCACGGCTGTTCTGCCAAGCTGAATGTTCAGAAATCCCAGTCCGGTTGCGGCGATTCCAGCGGCGGCGGCGATGCTCCGAAACACCAGAACCCCCGCCCCTAGTGCGATCGTCGTTTGAACCAACGTCTTAGTGGTCTTGTCCATCTCGTCAAACTTCCCGGTAAGCAACCCGATACCAGCCGCGGCAGCCAGAACGATCGTGAGACTCCCTCCAATCCCAGCCACTGCCACCCCGGCCGCCCTTGCCGCAACGGCCAGCCCCGCAAGCCCACCCGTCTGGGCCAGCACGAGATTGAGCGCGGTGAGGCTGATCGCGGCACCGGTGGAAGCGATTCCGAGGGCGATCAGCGCCGCCCCGGTGTCCTTGACCGGCTTGGGCAGGGCTGACACGGCGCCCACGGCAGCGTTGGCCGCTTGCACCAAGGGCCGGAGGCCTGCCGCCATCACTCCGCCGATGTTGTTGCGAAGGCTGTCCATGGTGCCGGTGAGCTGCTGCAGCTCCAGACCCATGCCGGCCATCGCGGTGCGGGCGGTGTCGGTTGCGCCCTTGCTGTTGCGGAGGTCGCTGAACATTTTGGTGATGGCCGAGTTGCTCTGGTTAGTGACAGCCAGAAACTTGGATCCGGCTTCATCGCCAAACAAGATGTTTGCCAGTTGCACCTGATCAGCCTGGTTGAGCTTCTCCAGGCCGCCCTTAAGCCGCAGAAACACCTGTTCAAGGGGTAGCAGCTTGCCGCTGCTATCGGTCACGGTGGTTCCGAGCTTCTGCATCACCTGTTGCAGTCGCTCTTGCCCGCGCACAAGGCCCAGCACCTCGGGCGATGCGCCCCCGGCTGCTTGCTGCAGCTTCTGCAGGCCCGTCCGCAAACCGGTGCCGGCCACACTTCCCTGAATGCCTGCGTTGGCCATCAGGCCCGCGGCGGCGGCCACGTCCTCCAGGCTGACCCCCAGCGCCTTGGCGATCGGCGCCGTGTACTCGAAGGTGTAGCCAAGGCCTTCAATGCTCGCGTTGCTGCTGTTGGCTGTGTTCGTCAGCACGTCCACCACGCGGGCGGTTTGATCCACCTCTAGACCGAAGCCCCGCAGGGTGTTGCCCACGATGTTCCCGAAGCTCTCAAAGCCGGTCCCGGTGGCCTCGGCGCCACGGACTACCCCGGCCAGGGCCCCCTCAACCTCCGACACACTGAAACCGGCCCGCACGAGGCTTGTGGCCAGCTCCGCCACCTGTTTCGTGGTGCCGGCCGCATCGATGCCCACCTGATCCACGATCTGGCTGAGGCGCTGGTATCCCCCCTGCTCCCCAGCCGCAGCAGCGGCCAAGCGAAGCTCACCGTCCAGCTCCAGGAACCCCTGAACCAGCCCTTTCACGCTGCCCAGGGCGGTCCCGGCGGCATCGGTGAGCTTGCTGGTCAGGCTGACGGCCACGCCGGTAACGGCGGCCTCCAGCAGGTTCATGGACGCGGCCGATTCCCGCCCAGTGGTGGTGATGGCGCTGCGGAACGCCTCGACTGCCTGCTTGGCCTCGCTGAAGCCCTTGTTGACCTTGGCGATCCGGTCCAGGGTCTGCTGAGGGATCAGATCGCCGCTGACCGTCTCGAACTGGAGCTTCGTGCGGTTAAACCGCAGGCCGGCTTCCTTCGCGGCCTTCTCCGCCTCAGCTACGAGATCATCAAAGGCTTTCCGCGCCTCTGCGCTCAGCCCCCGGCCAAACTGCTCACCCGCCTGCCCGCCGGCCCGCTCCAGCTCGCGGGCAATCTCCGCCTGGTTCTCCAGCGCCAAGGCCAGCGATACCTGAAGATCAGCCACCCGAGCCGCGCCGCGCTACTGCCGCAGTTTTCCCGCCGTCACGCCTTTTGCAACACCGCCACCGGACAGGTCCATGTGACCGTGTGCTGCTGCAGGCCCGAGGTCAGCCCATCGATGGTCACGTCCGAGGCATTGGCCCCCGGCAGGAGCTGCAGGAGGCGGTTCACCACGGCGAGTTGATTGCAGGCACCCCCGGCGGTTGGAGGCTCCCACTGGGTCACCGAAAGGCGGAAGGTGGGCCGGGTGTCCTGCTCGCCGGTTTCGCAGAGGGTGACGGCGGTTCCCACGAGGTTCCGCCAGACCACGATTTCCACCCCTGCGGGCCGCGTGGTGGGCTCGATCGCTTCCTTTGGCCAGAAGTGGGCCAGGGCGGGGCGGGTGGCCCCGCTTTCGAGCACGTGGACCCCCAGGAGCGCCAGCAGGGTGGCGTCGGCGGCCAAGAGGTCGTACAGGGCCAGGGTGGTGGTGGGGAGGGGCATGGGTTAGGGGCGGCTGATCACCTGTAGATTCGGGGGAATGGGCGCCGCACGGCCAACCCTCGCTGGTTATACGATTTACTAGCTTTCAAAAGCGTTTCAAAAGAGCGCCTAAGCCTATTTATTTGCGATCTAAGCTGCTGTATCCGTTTTTCATTTGCCTTGGTTGCTGGTTTGCGTGTAAGTTTAGTGTATTCGGCCTCAAGCGCTCTCCCTTGATTTGCCACTTTGTCGGCCCTGTTGCTCACCTGTGTTTCTTTTTGGCTAAACCTGAAAATCGCGTTTTCCCTGGCATAGGGATTATTGGCTCTCTTGCCCTTTCCTTTTTCGACTGCCTGCAAGTCCGCTCTATCAACTCGCTTGGTAGCGCTTATCCTTTTTGCGCTTAAAGCCCTTTCTTTTTCCTGTGCCCGCTGCTGCCTTAGTACGCGCATCGCGTCTTGCATGGTTTTTGCTGGCCTTCCGTTTACATCAAAGCTGCCATCTGCTTGTTTGACCGGCTTCACCAATCGCGAAACCGGAGCCTTGCCTTTACCTGTAAGCTTTGCCGCCTTCGCCCCCCTCCGCGCCGCCAGCGCCCCCGGCTTTAAGCCCCTCGGCTTGGCCACGGTCCCGGCGGGGCGGGCGGAGCGGGTGCGCTTGGGGGCGGTGGGTTTCTTGGCAGCCTTGACGGCCCCGCTCATCCGCTGCGGCTTGAACCCGTAGGGGTTCTGCGTGTAGGACTTGGCCGCCTCGGCTACCTGGAGCTTTCTGACCGCCTTGTTGTATTCGCCAACCAGTTTGCGCTCTTTCTCTTTCTGCGCTGCGGTCGGCTTTTTGCCCTCGGCTATTCGCTTCTGAGCCGCATCGCGGACCTTCTGAATCTGGGGCAGCAGGCGCCGGCTGGCCTCGGAGCTTGCAAGCCTGCCCTGCGTTTCGTTCCTGCTGATCCGATCGTTTCGGCGCTGCCGTGGCTCCTCGGCCATCTTGCGTGTGGTGGGCAGGTTGCCCAGACGGTTGCCCGAGTCAACCAAGGCAGCGGCGCGACGGCTGGCGCGGAGCGCACCAGCGGCTCCTTTGACCCCGATGCTGCCGCGCCTGGCATTGCCTCGTCTCCGCTGTTCGCTCTTGCGCCACATGGCCAGCCGTTCCCGAGCGGTGGCCGGTGTTTCGTTCTTGTTCCACGCAAAATCCCGGTTTCCAATGCTGCCTGCGTTCATCTGCGGCCCCTTGCCGAAGCCCGTCCTGCCCTTGCGCTTGGCAGCCGCAATGGCCTGTTTCCGCTGAAGCGGTGCTTCTCTGGCGCTCCGCGCAAACGCCCGCTGCTGAGCCCTGCTGTAGGGCGTGCCGATCCCCTTCCGCGCATCCGCTTTCACCTTGGCGCGGTCAGATCCGCGAATGACGCCGGTTGGCGTGGCCATCCGGGGGAGCTTGACCTTCGGGCCCTTGGCGGCCTTCTTGGCGGCGGGCTTGGTGGCAGCCAGCGCCCCAGGCCTGAGCCCAGAGGGCTTGCGCACCGTGCTGGCGGGCCGCTTGGCGCGGGTCTGAGGGCTGGGCTGTGACGCCTTGGCCGTCAGTCTCGGCGCCTTCGTGGTCAATGCGCTTACCCCAGCGGGGCCGGGATTCTTAACTGTGCTGTAGCGCCTTTGTTTGCCGGGATTATCAATGGCATACCGAGCGCGAATTGCTGTGGTGATTGAGTTGTACATGCGCCTGTTGATTGCCTCTTTTCTTGAGGTGCGGCGGCCACCGCTTGCCGCAACCCGCTGCGCCTCTGCGTTGTCTCGCCTCTGCAGGACGGTTCCGGCGCCGCCAACACGCTGCATGGCCCGCTGCTCCTGCCCAGGGCGAGCACGGGAGAGGCCTACTGCTTTCCGCCCCCCAGCCGCCCGCATCGCCGCCAGGCTCCGCGCCACAGGCCCACTGATGCCCCGGCCGCCCTTGGCGATCGTGCCCGAGCGGAACCCAGCCGGCCGCATGGAAGCGATCTGCGTTGCACGGCGGTTCCCCTTGGCCGTTCTGATCCGCCCGCCGCGCACCGTGGCCCCATCGCGCCCGATCCCGGTGATTCGCCCGCTGTTGTCCCGGTTCAGCCGGTTCCCGGCCCTGGTGGCTGCCCGCCGCGTTGCAGGGGTGCTGCGCTTAGGCCCCCCACCACCGGGCGAACTGGCGAACCGGCCGCGATTGTCGCGGACATAACTGGAGCGGCGGCCTCGTGGCATGGCGGTTCGGCGGTGGATCCTCTGCGGCAGTTTTCCCGCCGGCCCGGCCACGGACTCCCGCCATTTCCCGCGTGCCTATCTGGATTGGCATGGCTAACCTCAGGCCATGCCAGCCCCCGATCCTGTCGCCGGTTTCCTCCCTGCGGACCCCGCGGGGATGGAGCTCAGCACCGCGCAAGCCTTCGAGGTGGAGCGCCATAGCCGCCTGCTGGACGAGATCAGCGACGTGCAGACGCTCCGCAACTTCGCGAAGCTCCTGCTCCAGTCCTGGTACGCCCAAAAGGCGGCCACGGCCTGGGCTATCCGTCAGGGGATGCGGCGATGACCTGCGGTCTGATCCGCCTGATCTGCGAGGAGCCAACTGCTCCCCCGTCCGGCCAGGAGGGTCAACCGCTTGTGGTTGACGTTGCCCCCGCCGAAGTGGCCGCCGAGGTGGCCCGGCTGCAGGGCGAGGGCTGGCAAGTCGTTTCCGAATGGCCCCTCTGATGAGCACCAATCCCCCCGATCCCCAGTGGCTCGCCTCGGCCCGGCAGATCGTCGCGCAGTTTGAGGGTTGCGTGCTCACCGCCTACCCCGATCCCGGCAGCGGCGGCGACCCGTGGACGATCGGCTACGGACATACCGGCCCCGAAGTGGTCCCCGGCGCCACGATCACCCAGGCGGTCGCCGAAGGCCTGTTAGCAGAAGACCTGCGCCTGAGTGCTGCGGACGTGTTCCGGCTCCTGCCAATGGCCGGAGGGTGGACCGCGAAGCGGCAGGCGGCCCTGATCTCGTTCGTGTTCAACATCGGCGCCCGCGGCCTGGAGTTTTCCACCCTGCGGCGGCGGTTGCTGGCCGGGGATGATCCTGATGCTGTGGTGAAGGCCGAGCTGCCCCGTTGGAGCAAGGCCGGCAGCAAGGTGATGGAGGGGCTGGTGCGGCGCCGGGCGGCAGAGGTGGCCCTGTTCCTCGCCGGTGCCCCTACCCCTGTCACGACCGCCACGCCACCACGCCCGCCCGGTGGCCCTGCGCCTGATGGCCCGCCGATCTGGCCGCCGGGAATGGTGGGTCCAAAGATCCGCCCCAGCCTTAAGCCCGGTGATCACCACCTGATCGCCAACGACGTGAACGAGACGCTCACGGCCTGGACCCATGACGGGCGCCGGCTGTGGCGGCTGCCCTGTTTGTGCCGAGGGCAAGGCAAGGAGGCCGAATGGAACCGCACGGGCACCGACACCCCGCCGGGCCTCTACCGGATCGGCAAGGTCTACCGGGACTACGAGCAGGATCCAGCGGCCAACTTCACCCCCGATCGCCGCGCCTATGGCTGGTATTCGTTTGATCTGGAGGGCCTGGAAGGGCAGGAAGGGCCCAACAGCAAACCGTACCGGGACGGGATCATGCTTCATGGCGGAGGGTCTGCCTGCGGCTGGCCTGGGGCCTGGGGCCCGCGGCAAACCCTCTACCCGACGCTGGGCTGCATCCGCCTGGCGAATCAGGATCTGCGCGATCGGATCCTGCCGCTGCTCGATCTGGGGACCGTGTGGATCAGCGTCCTGCAGGAGGCCGCATGAGCGCGGCCTTGGAGCGCGTGCGAACGCAGCTTGATGCCCTGCAGCAGGAGATGGAGGCCGTGGCTGCCGTGGCGGCCGAGGTGGAGACGGTGCAACACAACTGCGCCGCGGCGATGGAAGCGGCCTATGGCGATGCCGCCCGCCGCTGCGAGGCCGGCCGAGAGGAGGCGATCCTGCAGGGCAAGGATCTGGAGCGGCAGCGGATCCTTCTGCTGCTTTCCCTCGTCTCCGAGGGGGTGCGAGAGGGCGGCAGCAATGCGCAAGCCCTGGCGACGCTCCGGCGGATGATCGTGGGGGAGAACGATGACGGCTAAAAGCGCTTTCACCGGAATCATCACCCCCGGCCCTGATCGGTTCCGCCCTGGGGACTTCTGGAGAGGGCCCAATGGCCGCACCTACACCGCCCGAGGACTGCGCGGCTTGCCGGGCCACGTGTGCCTGATTCCCGTTGCCGGTGGACCTCACGTCCTGATGAGCAGAGATGCGGTGCGGGGATTCCAGCGAACCAAGTGGGGCGGGAAGGCGTGACCGATCTCGTTCGCAGCCTGCTGGCTCGCCGCGCTTACGTGCAACCCACCACCCTGCTCGATTGCCTTGATCTGTCGCAATGGCTCAGCCCGCGCATCCGGGCAGGCTTGACCCCGGAGGTCACCACGGCTGAGCTGATGAGCCGGTGGAGTTGCGATCAGTCCACGGTCAGCCGGCGGGTTGCGGCGTTGCGGGAGCACCAGCTGCTCGACGCCAGCCTGCACGCCGGGCCCGGTGCTTTCTGGGCCGTGCATCGCGTGGGGCCAGTGGCATGACCACTCCATCCCTCCCGCCCGACATTGAGCGCTGCCCTGGCGTGGGCGAGCAGGAAGACGGCGAGTGGTACTGGCGTGAGGGGTGCGACGACTGCGCCCGGCGCACCTCCCCAGGCCTGCCCACCATGACCCCGCCGCCGATCGTCGTCTTTGAGTGCGAGGCGCGGTTGAGCCCCGGCGATGCCCGGCCGACTCAGCAGAGCCGCGAGGGATAGGCATCGCCCGTGTCCTGATCTACACTTTCTGCGGAACGCGCTTTACCGAGGCCCAAGGGTTGAGATCCTTGGGCTTTTTTGTGTGCCTACTCGTCCCCAACCTCTCGCCCTTGGCTGATCAGCAGGGACCGATAGGCCTCCATCAGCCGCTGAAGGTTGCGATGCACCACGCAGGAGCCGCCGGAGCAGATGCGCCATAGGCGCTGCCCCGGTCGGCTGTCTGCGGTCACCACATGCAGGAGGCCGTCAATGTCCACCCGATCAGGCGTTGTCGAAGATGGTGTAAACGTTGCCCAGCACATTCAGGCTGGCGCCGTACTTCACCAGGGCGCCTGCATCGCCCTCCTCTTGCTTGGACGAGATCCGGCCATAGCAGAGCTTCTTCTCCGTGGTGCCGCCGGGGCCCACGCGCAGGTATTTCACGGCCAGCTTCTCGGCAACACCAAACAGGCGCATGATTTCCATGATCTTGTGGTCAACGCTCTTGTGGACCGTCATGCCCTTAAAGGCAATCGAGGAGTCGGTGCTGATGCCAACCGAAATCGAAGCGCCGCGCACCACCTGATCGTGGGTGATCACCTTCTCGTCGCCTGCCTGGGTCTGCAGGGGGGCGCCGGTGACGTTCAGGAGTTGGATCGGCTTGCCAGTGCCATCCAAGGGGTAAACGCCCGTGGTGACCGTGCCGGTGTCAACTGCGCTGGTGATGTTGCTGCCGGTGAGGTCGTAGGTGAAGGTCGTTGTGGTGGGGGCGGCCTTCACGGTGAAGGTGCCGTTCACGGCGGTGGCCGTGGTCGCTGCGACCGTCACCCTGTCGGCAACAGCCAGGCCATGGGCGGTGCTGGTGGTGATCGTCACCACGTTGGAGGCAAGTGCAACGTTGGTGATCGTCTTGGTGGAGCTGTTCACCAAGATTTGGAAGGTCGAGGACGATCCGGTGGTGCTCACGCTGCCAGTGCCGCTGATCGCGTTGGCGGTGTTCAGCCAGGCGCTGAGGTTGGCGCCATTGTTGGCGGCGGCGGTGGCAGCATCCTCCAGAACGACCGATGCGAACCGCATCGGGACGAGGTAGTGCTGAACGTCCAGCGCGGCGGCGTAATCGATCGTGGAGGGCATGGCCTGGGGTGGGTTCTCTACGCGGAGTTTTCCCGGCTCGCCATGATCAGCACCGCGCCGGCCTGCGCAGCGGCAAACGCTCGCCCCTGCACCGCATCAATCGGCACCCGCAGCGCCACCACCTCGCCGGCCTCTGACGCGAACTCCCGCACCCTGCCCACGGCGCTGGCCTGGGCCACCAGGAACCCACCCCAGTGGCTCGCATCCACCCGGTAGGGGGCCAGCAGGATCGCATCCTCGGCCGCCCAGCACAGCCGCGGCGGTGGGGTGACGCCTCGGCCCTGGGCTTCCAGATCAGCCAGCCATGGGCCATCCAACACGAACCCCGGCAGCAGGTTCCGCTCCAGCAGCTCCAGCAGGGCGGCGCCGGCTTCGCTGGGGGGCCTGGGGGATTCCGCCACGTCAGACCAGAAGGTGAACTCCCGCAGGCTGTAGGGCTCGGGCCGGGCCTCGCGGTTGCGGTTGGCCTCGGCGAGGATCAGGGCGATCTGCGCGGTGCTCTGCTCCTCCCGGTGAAGCCGCTCCCTTTCGGCCGCATAGCCCGCCGCGAGGGCCTGGAGGACGTAGCCGCCGGGGAGCCTACCGAAGCGCTCGCGGCTGAACTCGGCGGCGCCGGGCCAGAGCCTGCGGCATTCCCAGTAGGCGCGGGACCAGTCGGGTCGGTCGCAATCGAGTCGCTGACCTCCTGCAACTTTCCCAGCGCATCCTCAAGCGCCCGCATTTCGGCCGCAGGGTCGGTCTTGATGCCAGCGCCGGCCCGCTCCTCCTCCTGCTCAAAGCCGTGCAGGAGCTCCAGCAGGGGCCCCGGCAGGCGGCGGGTCTGCTCATCGCTCCACGCTGGCTTGATCCGCTGCAGGATCACGGTCACAGACCGGATCGTGACACGGTTGCGGATCGCCCTGGCCTGCTCCAGGAACGGGCCGATGATCTCGGCATGCACAACCTGTAGCGACTCCTCCTCGGTGCTCATCCGGCCGGCATTGGCGCCCATGTCCTGCGCCAGAAGCCGGGTGAGCAGGCCATAGCACCAGTGTGCGGACCGATCGGTTGCGGCCTGGCTCAGGGCCACAGCGGCGGCGGTGATCAGGCGATAGAGCGCGTTCTGCGGGTCGATCTCGCGGATGCTGTTCAGCTCATCCACCGTCAGGTAGCCCAGCCGGGGCAGGGTCATCTCTCCGCCGTTCCACGCGATCGTGGCGGTCGGCTGCTCAGGGGCCTGGGGCGCTGTTTCCCAGGGGAGAAGATCAAAGCTCACTGCAGTTCGCGCCAGGCTTGGATGAATGATGCCCGGTATTGCTCGCGGTAGTCATAGGGCTCAAGGCCGGGGATTCTGATGGTCCCCAGCACCGCGTCAGTCCAGGGCCTGGCGGGCAGGTTGACGAGGGGTCGGGTCTTGTCACCCCAGGGGTGGATGTTGGCGCCGTAGTGAACGGCTGTGGCATAGCCCACGGCCCAGCGGAAGGTGCAGAGGCTGCCGGTGATCTGGAAGCTGTTGGAAGCCCGCAGGGTGCCAAGGTCCACGATGTTGCGGGGGCTGGTGACCTTGAACCCCTTGGTGCGGGTGCCGTCGCGCCGATAGGTGCCGCCGCGGTAGGTGGTTCGCGGCCACGGCCACACCTTGGAGCCCAGGGCATCCTGAAAAGCGCTGTTGAGCTCCGGGAACACGATCCGCGCTGCTGCCTCGGATGCCCGCTGCGCACGGCTGAGCGTGGCCGGGTTGACGCGCACGGTGGCCCTGGTCGCGAGCTTCATCGGCCAGCCGCCCAGGTGCCGGTGAACTCATCGCCGGCCTCAACGCGAATCAGGGCATCAATGCCGCCAATGCCCGAGAGGGTGGCGATCGTGACCCAGCCGCGCTCCGCTTCGGTGGTGGTCGGCAGGCTGGCCAGATCGCCCATGAAGGCCTCCAGCTTCTCGCCGCGGGGGAACCCCGTGGGCCGCAGGCCGGTATCGGTCCAGCTCCAGGCGGTTCCCGCGTCCAGCCAGCCGGCGCCGGAGGGCACCACAGCCCAGCGGGTGATGTTGCCTTCAATGGATCCCGAGCCGATGGAGCGCCCGCCGGAGGGTTGCTCACCGCCGGGGCCCTGCACCTCGGCGAAGGCCTCAATCACCACCAGATCGGTGGCCCGCTGCAGCCCCTCCCGCAGGCTGGTGGCCGCTGCGGTGGGGCGGCGCCAGAGCAGGCGAAGATTCGCGAAGTCGGCGAAGGGGGTGGCCATGGGTTAGCCGTACAAGCGGCCAATGTTGTTCCAGGCCCTTGCGTGCAGCCCGTACTTGCGATTCCTCTCCTCAAGAACGGCCTTTGCTGCGCTTCCTTTTCTCATCGGGTTGTGTTTATAGCTTGGAACAATTTTTTTGATTGCGCGATTAACTTGATCTATCCTGTCTCTGACCTGATAGATGCGTCCGCCACCCGGATTGTTTGCTCTTTGAATCTTGAGTCTATCCAGTAGCCTGTTTGCTTGCGCTACAGCTTGAGCCGCAGACTTTGGCAACTTGACTGGTTTTACCTTCGCGCCCCTCCGCGCTGCCAATGCCCCCACCTTCAACCCCTTCGGCTTCACCACCGTCCCCGCCGGCCGTGCTCCCTTGATCCGGGGCCCGGCGCCCTTGGGGCTGGGCTTGCGGGGGGTAGGCGCGGACTTTCCTTTTCGTGCAGCGATGGCGCCCGGCTTCAGGCCTCGGGGCTTGGCGATCGTGCCGGTGGGGCGGGCCTTCTTGCCTTGAATGTTGGCCAGACCTGGCGAGGCATCTGTAGGCATCTCCCAGGCTTTGCGCCGCTTCCCTGACGGCTGATACCTCCCGAGGATTCGCGGCCCCCTTGCGCTGGGGCTGGCCGCCCACTTCTTGGCCTCCGTGACGTTGCGGAAGTCCTTGCGGTTCATCACCGGGTTGCCCTTGCGGTCAATGATCGTTGCGGTTGCTCCCTTTCCGCTTGTGGTGACCATGACCCTCCGGCCATTTGGCAGGCTTGCGGCCTGCCTGCCTACCGAGCCAGCGGGCTTCTCCCACTTCAGGGCCGCGGGCTTGCGTGCAGGAGTGGAGGGCTTGGCCGTCACCACCGGCTTGGCCGTGGTCACACGCCCCCGCAGTTGGGACACGGCGCCGCCCTTCCGAATCACCCCCACCCGCGCCGCCATTTGCACCGTGGAGGCCGCCCGCACCTTCCCGAGGCGGTTGGCGCCCCTGGTGACGGCCCCCTTCTGCGCTCGCAGGCTGAGCGACCCCTGCAGGCTGCGATCAGCCGGGTTCTTGCCGGCCAGCTTGGCGCGGCTGCGGCGGAGGCTTCCGCGAGCCCCCAGCGTGCCGCCGGTGACCGTGGGCCGGGCCTTCCGCATGGCCGCCCGCCTGGTGGCCGGCGTGCTGCGCTTCGGAGGACCGCCGCCGGGAGTCGAGGCAAAGCGCCCGCTGTTGTCGCGCACGTAGTTCGTGCGCCTGCCTCTACTGCCGCCGCGGGCCATGGGATCGGAGTTGCTGCCGCAGTTTTCCCGTCAAGACTTGGCGGCGATGCGGCCGGCCCTCCACGGGTTGGCTGGCTTGCGCCTTCCGGCCCTCAACATGCGAGCGGCAAGCGCCGCGCCTCGTTGATCCCCGGATTGATTCACCATCTTTCTTGTATTTCGATCAAAGAAAACCTTTCCGGTGTTTGGTTGATTGAAATAAATGCGATCAAACTTATCCTTTTGCCAGCGGCTACCGCCGGCCGCAATTAGCCCTTTTGTTGATACGGGCCTAAATGCCAACCTGCTTGGGCTTGTTTTAATCCTTATCACGCGACGGCCAGCGCTTGATTGCTGTGGCTTCCTGCTTGGCGCTCGCCGTGCTCTTGATCCAAGGATGTTGTTCAAGATCCAAGCAAACTCCTCGCTCACGTTGCGGCGATTGTTCTGCCTTGATGCCCTTTGTCCCGCGATAGCCGCTATCGCCGCCTCAAGCTGGCCGGCCCTTAAGAACTGATTACTTGTCATGCCCTTGGGTAGCAGCCCCTCTCGGCGCTGTCGGTCGTAGGCAAAGTTATCTCCGCCCCAACCCCTAAGACCTGCACGAGCTTCGGCGACCCCGTAATCGAACTCTTTTTTATTTTTTGCTGCCTTGCGCAGCCTGGCTATAGCTTTGCCCACTTCTTTGGGCGCAATGCGAGCTGCAAGCGCTGAGATTGGATTCCAAAGTCCAGTTCCTGGCATCTCTACGCGGCCGTCCTTGCCACGCTTGTACCCTGAATAGTACCCTTGGTTTCCATAGTATTTATCGACGTTTCTCGCTCCCCGCGACGAAATCTTGACGGTTGACGACCTTGCCTGGCCCGTAGGGAATAGCGGTGGAGGATCCTTCTTCTGTTGACGGCTGCCCACAACCCGCGCCCCGCCGCCGTCCTTCCCTTGCTGCTGTTGCTGGTCCGCCCCCATCCCCTTGCCCTTGGCGCTGTCGCCGCCCTTGAACTTTCCGAGGGGCATCCATGCCCCTGCTGGGTAGAAGTGACCGTCTGGCCCGTACTCACCGCCAGCGGCAGCCCGCTTGATCTGCACGTCCACCTTCTTGCCGCCCTTCTTGGACTGGGCCTGGCCTACTGGTGATCGCTTCTGCTTGGGCCGCTTTAGCGCCTGATCAGTCGATTGTTGGCCGGGTCGCGATGGCTTCACCCTGGAGCCCGCCGCAGGCTTGGCCTTGACGCCCTTGGCCAGCACGCCAGATGGCCTGGCCGCCGGGAGCTTGCGGCGATCCGAGAGGGCTTCTGCGGTGTTCTTGGCCCTGGTCAATGCACCACGCTGCTGCGGGCGGGCGCCGGGACCGGTGCGGGCTTTGGTGGCCTTGACGCGGGCCTTGGCCGCCTTGGCTGGGGCGCCGAGGATGCCCAACTGCCCGCGCTGCTTCGCCAGCTTCACCGCCTGCCGCTGCCGGAACCCGCCAGGCTTCGGCTTGGCCTTCTTGGCGCCACCGCCGGGGGTGCTTGCAAACCTCCCGCGGCCATCGCGCACATAGTTCCTGCGGGCAGACCCTCGGGCCATCACGACAACACGCTTTGCCGCAGTTTTCCCGCGTCTCCCTGCTCAGCTCCGCAGCAGCATCCCTGCGCCGCCGCCAGCGCCCTGCGGGGCCAGGCGCTGCACATTGAGGGCTTGGGCAATGCGTGCGGTCAGCAGCTCGATCCGCTCATCCCGCTGCCCCTGCGCCGTGGCCCTGGCGCCGCCGCCGAAGCGATACCGGGCCTTGAGCAGGGAGGTGTCCCACGAGAGCTTGCCGGCCTGGCTGAGCTGCTGGGCCCGCGTGGGGGAGGTGCCGGGGATCGGGCCGTCGTATTCCTCGGCATTGCCAAGGTGGGCGGTGCCGGCATCGATCTCATCGGCCTGGGTCGTCTCCAGGGTCACGATCTCGTCCACCCATCCCTGAACCTGCGTCACGGTGGAGGAGCTCAGCCCTGCAACCGCGTTCATCTGCTGGGTCAGCTCCGTCAGGCTGCCATCGGTGGCCGGCCAGCCGATGTAGGTGCGGATCAGGTCGCGATCGTTGCGGGTGCTGGTGGCAGTGGGGCGCCAGAGCGGGTCAAGGGTCGGCAGGGTGGCCATGGATCAGGACGCGCTCAGGCTGCCGTGAGTTTTCCCGCAGCCGGATCTTCCAGGCCCACGCGGGGCCCGTGGAGGCTGCCAAACCAGAACCGGCCCTGCGGGTCGAGGCTGTTGCTCAGCAGCCGCAGGATCTGCTCTCCCTCGTGGTCATCGGTGACGGTGGCAAGCATCCGCAGCCCCTGCTGAGCGGCGGCAGCATCGCGGCGGAGGGCGGCGACGGACAAGGCCTGCAGTAGGCGGAGGGTGGGGCTGCGGGTGGGCATGGGTGGTTTGGGGGGGGGGTGATGAAACAACGGAATTAATTTCCGGTGTTTGGGGTGGCGGGGTGGATCACTTGACGGGCTTGTAGCGCTTGAGCTTCTTGGGCTTGCCGACCAAGGCAAGTTGGCTCATGCCTGTGTCTACGGCGCGGATGCGGGGGTTTTTCCGCATGATGCCAATCCCGTAAACGCCGGTTCTGACCCTGTTCAACGTGATCTCCCGCCGCCGCCGCTGCGACGCCCTCGCCTGGCTGCGAGTCCTGGCCACGGTTGTGGACACCTTCGCTTCCCGCTTCGGCTTGGGAACAGTCCCCTTGATCCTTGCAGCGCGAGCAAAACCTTTGCGTGAGGTACTGTATCCCAATTCCCGGCGACTCCAGGCACCGCCCCTTATTGCGTCCCTAGACAATTTCGGCCTCTGCGCTTTCGCTTTTGCGGCTGCTGATTGATTGCCTTCTTGAATCCTGTCGCGTGCGGTCATTGCGTCCCTGCGGGCCTTGATCCGCGCCTTGTCCTGCCCGAGGTCATTAAACCGGCCGGGCTTGTTCCTGTTCGGCTTTTGCGTGCTGTATCGCGGCGGCTTTGTCATAGCCTTGCGCACAGAAGCAAAGGCTTCGGGCTGGCTCATCTGATTAAGCATCCCTACGCTGCCCCCTTCTTTCCTTGCCAGAAAAGACTTTGCCCTTGTTCCTACTTGGATAGCATTAAGGCGCTTGACGCCTGTTTTTTGTTCTGCGCCACGAACTACATTGTTGAGCCGGTCAATAACTCGTGACACCCTGCCATCGTCTACCCTCGCCTTTCTTTTTCCACGTGCTGGCTTTGCTGCAGTGCGGGCGGCTTTGGCCTGTTTGGGGGCGGCGAGCTTTGCGGTTGCCATCTTTCGCCGCCCACGGGAAACGGTGCCAGGGATTGCGGGGGCCTTGGCCTTGCGCGAGCTTCCACCGATTGGCGACCCAATAGCGGTTCTGGCCCTGAGTGCTTTTATTGTTTTCTTTGTCCTTGCCGTGTCGATGTATTGAATGTCGCTTGTGCCCATCCGAAAGGCTCGCCTCATAAAGGCAAGCGTTGCAATTCTATTGTTTACTCCAAACTTTTGCTGTATGGCTTGGATACCCTCTTTATAGCCTTTTGCAATTCTCCCGTTTAGCAGCAACGTGGGATCGTTGAACGTGTCACGTGCTCGTTGCGCCGCAGATCGCTGCGACGCTGTCAACTTGACCGACTTCTGAGGCTTGGCCTTCCTCGCCGCAATTGCCCCAGGCTTCAGCCCTTGAGGCTTGCGAATGGTGCCGGAGGGGCGGGCAGCCTTGGCGGTCGCCTTGATCTGCCCCCCGCTGCCAGGGATGGCCCGGCCCATCCTCGTGCCTTTTGGAGGTGCTACAAGGCGAGACTTGCCGGACCTAAACGCTCCTGCCACGCGCTTGACGCTGTAGGTGGCCGCAACATTGTCTCGATTCCCGGCGCGATACCTAGACCCCATGCGAAGGGTGTCAGAGTTCATGTTGCCTTTCAAGTATTTCACGGCCTGAGATGCGGTCATTAGGCTCTTGTTGGCTTTGCCCAGCGCTTTACTTGCTTTGGGGGATTTAGCTTTTTTCAGGCGTGCTTCAGCTTGCACAACTGCATACTTTTTCTTGTCGTAATTATCCATCGCTCTTTGCAGTCTCGCCTTTGCCTGGCTCGCTCCGTTCACGGTCGCCCGTGCCGGCTTGGCTGGGGTGGCTGGCCTAGCCACGGGCTTCACCCCACCCCGAACCTTCCCACCCCTGCCCACAGTCCCCGCCATAGGCGCCCGCTTGAGCCGATCCAACACCGCCCCCCGCTGATTCCCGGCGGCGGTCCTGAGGCGGCCACCCCGAGCTGTGGCGCCGTTCTTGCCCACGCCGGTGATCCTGCCGCTGTTGTCCCTGGTGATCCGGTTCGTGCCCCGCTGCGCTCGCCGGGCGGCGGGCTTGGCCTTGGCGGTGGTGGTGCCGGTGCTGGCGAAGCGGCCCCGGTTGTCCCTGGCGTAGGTCCGCCTGCCCCTGCTACTGCCCGCCACTGGAAACGCTGCTACTGCAGGAGTTTTCCCGGCTTGCCCGGGTCAGTCCGTCAGCACCGGAAAGGCCCCAGTCCAGCCGCGCTCCGAATCCAAGAATCGCAGCAACTGTTGAGGGCGCTCCGGGGCAAAGCCCAGTTTCAGCCCGTAGGCGGTGGGCCCGATCAAGCTGCCGTTCACCGACCAGCCGGTGCCCATGGTGAGCTGGTGGAAGTGCCCGAAGAAGCTGTGGTCAGCCCTGATCCCCTGGTCCTGCCGGTGGACCCATTTCTGGAGGGGGATCGTCAGGCCACCGATGCCACCGCCGTAGCGGATCGCATCGCCATGGTGAAACCGCAAGACCTGCCCCAGCACTTCGACGTAGAGGATGTTGCCGTCGCTGATGCGCCATTCAAGGCGGGGCTCTCCCCTGTAATGCCGGCGCAGGCTCTGATACATCAGCCATTCGTAGCTGGTGGCGTGCGAATTATCGGCCTGCATCTTGGGGGTAGTTCGCCCGTGGTTGCCGTAGCTGCAGGGGATCACGATCCGCTCGAAGCCGCCATACTCCAACAGGTGATCAATCCCGGCAACAATGGCCCGCTCGCATTCAATGATCTGCTGAGTCGGTGACAACTCCTGAAGCTGCGCCTGCTCAGGATGCAGCCAATTATCTATTAAATCCCCGCCCAACCAGAGCACCATCTGCCGAATGTCGCAACTGCTGCGCACCATGCGGACCACCTTCAGGGCATTGCGAAACAGCGCCCCGGCTCGCCGGTGGAACTCGTCCACGTCGTAGGCGTTCAGGTCGTTCACCGATTCGGCCCGCACCACAGCCCCGCAGTGCCAGTCAGAGCAGAGCAGGATCGGCACCGATTCGGATCGGTCGCCGTGATCCTCGGCAGGCGTCAGCGCGGCAGCCGGGGCGATCTCGCGAATGTCCAGGGCGGTGGTCAGGGAATCCAGCGTGGTCGCCAGCTCCGCAAGGGCTCTATCGCGGTCGCGCTCAGCGGTTCGAGCCACCTCCCTGATCTTGCGAAGTTCCAACTGCAGCGCCAGCAGCTCCTCAGACGTGTCGCTGCGCTTGCCGTTTGGGCACATGCCAGGCAGGCAAAACGGTCGGCGCTGACCGGCCTCCTCTTGCCACTCAAACGAGCTGTCGGGAAGCCAGGCCCTGCACGCCTTAGATCGCCGGCATTGGTAGGTGCGTTCAGCCATGCTTTTGGCAGCGATTCAGGCTGGTTGCCCTAGTTTTCCCGTGACTGGGATTCCAGTAACGGCGCCCCTACCCCACCGGCACCGGCGCTCGCTCGATGTCGGGATACTGCCGCCGCTCGCTGGGGGAGGGCTTGCGCACGGCCTCCTCCAGCACCTGGGAGGCGCGGGCGAAGGGCCACCCCTTGCCGGCGGCGAACTCTCGGGTGGTATCCTCGCGGGCCTTCTGCCAGTACGACTCGCGCAGCAGGGCGGCCCGCAGGGTGGGATCGGGCTCCTCCACGGCTTCGGTGGCCACGGGGGAGAGACTGCACCGGCAGCGAGGGTGCCCCGGCGCCACGATCTCGTCCAGCCGGTAGATCCGGCCATGCCGGCTCGCGCACACCGGGCAGGTCCGCTCATCCTTGGTGGCGATCCACCGGGCGTAGCCGAACCCGTTGCGGGCCGCTGCTGCCTTCTGTGCCCCCACGTAGGCGTTGGCCAGCTCACTGCGGGCGATCAGTTCGGCCCGCTGCTCCAGGCCCAGCCGGTTGTTCAGCCCCTGCGGATCGCGGGCCCCCTGCAGGGCGGTCCTGATCTCCCCCTCCAGCACGCGGGGCCCCTTCCCGCGCCCGATGCCATCGGTGACGATGCGGGCGATGCTGTCGCGGAAGCTCTCCACCTCGCCGCGGATGTAGGCGCTGGCGGTGCTGGCGGCGGCCTCCACGGCGGCCTTGGATGCGCCCACGAACACGCCCTGCGCAGCCGCGTCAGGGTTGGCCGTCTGCGCGAGCTGCTGGCCCAGATCACCGCCGAGGGCCACCGCTTCGGCGAAGTCCTCGCGATAGCGGTTCTCCAGCCAGGCCAACTCAAGATCCGACGCAAAGGCTTGGGCCAGCTCCAGGAGCTTGCGGAACTTGGCGGAGCCATCGGCGATTGAGTACGACCCCGGCCGGCGCGTCACCCCATCGGCGCTTTGCTGGTCGGGGAGGTTAGGGTCCACGAACTGGCCGTAGTACCGGCGCAGATCCCGCAGGGTGCGGGCCAGGGAGCGGCGTAGGGCCGCCTGCGTGTTGGTGGTGGCCCGGTCGCCGATCGCGTCAAGGGCGGCGGCGTAGTCGTCGGCCAGCTTGAGTTGTTGGTTGCCGATGGTGGCCATGGGTCAGGGCTTGCGGCGGCGGGGGCGGCTGCTGATCACTCCCTGGCGCGTCTTGGGCTGAGAGTTGAACCAGCCCGAGCGAGTGCCCATGAAATACCCAGCCATCCCGGTCATTGGGTTCACGTCTTCTCGGGCGTAGTAACGATCGGACTCGGCCATCATCCTGCCTGAAAGCCCTAGTTTTTCGCGCCGAGATCGGGTCATCATCTTTGCGTCAATCCAGACCTGTCGTTGTTTGCCCCTAGAAAAATCAGTCACTCCCTTCAAGTTCATCACCGACTCAAAGGCCTTGTCCTGTTTAGTCGGCTTGGGAGTCCGCTTGACCTTGATGGTGATTTTCCTGCCCGGCCGCAGCCCACTGGTTGCGGCCGATCGCCTACCCGTACTGAGGCGAGCCCTATCACTCCATGCCTTATTTCCTTGGCCCAGGAAGCCAGACGCCTTTCGCGCAATCCCAAAGGACCTGTCATTCCTTCTGGTGTTTTTCCCGCGAAGCGTGCGGGGATCGTTCCGCGCCTCAATCGCCTTGACGCGGATGTAAACGCGGTTGAGTCGTGTTCCCAAGGGCTCGGCTGCCCGCTTTGCCCTGCCTCTCGCAATTCGGGAGGCCTTCAATGCTCCCGGCTTCAGTCCGCGAGGTTTGGCAACCGTCCCAGCAAGGCGGCCGGCCGTGACGCGCTTTGGCGCGGCGGGCTTTGCCGCCCGCTTGGTCAGCAACCTCTGAGCCGCCTTTGCCCTTTCGGTGTTCGGGTCGCCTTGCGCGGCCCTGGTCAGCCTCGCAATGCGGTTCTCGGCCCTGGGTGGCTTGACCCTGCCAGCCCTGGCCAAGGCGTCATACAAAGCGCCGGCCTTTTGATCCTTTGCTCTAATCGCTGACACCTGCCTTTCGGCAGTGGCGATCATGCGCCCCTCCTGCTTTTTGCTCATTCGGGTGCGTCCGCCGGGGGAAGCTGCGGCGATGGCCTCACCCATCGAGGTGGTCCGAGAGCCCTGTCGCCCGACAAACTGCTCTCGGCCAATGGTTGCCGCTTTGCCCGTGGGCTTGCCTTTCATCACCCCAGCGCCACCGACGCGAGCCCCGCGGATCGTCCTGGCAGCGGTGCTAGGCGCGAGCTGCAAGGCCTTGGGGTTGTACTTCATGCGCCCCCTATTGCCCGTGGCCATCCCGACCTTTAGGCGCCTTGCCGATTGGCTCATGGAGCGAGTAATCGCGTCAATCTGGCCAGGCGTTAGTTTGTTTTTGCGCTTGCCTACATTGGCAATTAGTTGCATCCTTCCTTCGGAAAGATTGGTCAACTGTGCTGCCGTGTTTCCTGCAACCAGAAACTTTTGCTTGCGTGCTAAGCGCTCAATCTGTATTGCACGCCTGGCTGCCTTTGGCAGGGCCCTCAGCCTTCTTCCATGGTCTTTGCGGTGCCCCGCCATCATGGGATCGGTGCGGTCCTTCCTGGCCTCTGGTGACTGCATCCAACCGATGGGCTTCTTGGCGGCTCCCGCCTCTGCCTTGCGCTTTGCCCAAGCAGCCCGGCTTCTCGCCGCCTTGGTAGCCACCCGCGCAAAGGCCTGGTCGCTATCCTTGGCTCCAGGACCGGCAACCCTGAGGGGAACACGGGTAGGGCTCGGCACCAACTTGTATCCGGGCCCTAAAACCATTGTTCCGGCGGGCCGACTATTAAAATTATTGAGCGTCTTGCTCTGCCCGGTTGTATTGCGGATGGTGCTTTTTTGCCTGCCTGCCTTGATCCGGCCCGGCGCCGAAGCCTTGGGCGCCTTGCGTGCTGCGATTGCGGCCATCTGCTTGGCCCGACCCTCGTTGTAGGCCTGCCGCTGGCTGATAGGGCGATCGATCATGGTGATCTCTCGCTGCTTCCTGGTGCGGCCGATGGCGCCCTTCGGCACGCTGGACATGCGGCCATTGGACAGAACGGCCATGGTCTGCCTGGCCCTGAGGTTCCCCGCCCCGGTGCGCAGCCGCCCTCCGCGGGCTGTAGCGCCGTTGCCGCCCACGCTGGTGATGCGGCCCGAGTTGTCCCGCGTCAGGCGATTGGTGCCGCGGCTGGCTCGCTTGGCCGGCGGTCGCTTGGGGGCCCCGCCGCCTGGGGTGCTCGCGAAGCGCCCGCGGTTGTCCCGCACATAGGACGTTCGGCGGGTTCCTCGGGGCATGGCTACGGCAATCGCTGCCGCAGTTTTCCCGTCAGTTCAGCGGCAACCCCTGCGCGTCCACGCCACCCCCTGCGAGGTCATTGGGGCCCGGCACCGGCGGGTTGTTGAGGGCTTGCTGGCGGGCATCCTCGGCGGCCAGTTCGGTGGCTTCCTTCTTGCCGTCCACACCAGGCCGGAGCATCCCGCGCTTCTGAGCCAGGTGCGTGACCGTCTCGCGAAGCAACAACCCTTTGTCGTAGAGGGTGCCGGCAAGGGTGAGCAGGGCGTCATCCACGGGCTTGTCCGTGATCCCCGGCAGCAGATCCAAGCCGGCGCCGGCCTGGGGCGGCTCCCCGGTAAACGCCCCCCAGAGCTGAAACATGGATTCCCATGCGGAGCTCTTTGCTTCGGCCATGGTGGTGATCGTGGCCTGAAGCTGGGCCCCCTCCAGTTCGGCCTGTGTGGCGGTGCGGTTGCTGCTGCCGCTGAACAGGAAGCTGAGGGTGGAGCGATCAATCAGCTTCTCGATCTCCTGCAGATGCTGCAGATGCTTGTCCAGGCTGCCGCCGGAGGGTTCGGCAAACGAGAGCGAGCCGTTGGGATCCTTGATCTCCACCAGGCTGTTGGGCCCCAGCGTCAGCGGTTGCCCCGGCGCCCGTCCGGCGTCCTTCAAGACGGTCACCGGCAAGGCGCAGCGGTGCAGGAGTTCCTTCAAGTCGGAATACTCCCTGAACCAGTCCAGGGTGAGGTTTGCCAGGCTCAGCAGGGGGATCCCGCCCTCTCCAAAACCATCGCGGGTGGCGCCGTACCAGACCACCGGCGGATACTGCAGCGGCTGGCCGTTGGTACCGGTGAAGAAGCCCTCCTGCGAGCGGCCCTGCTCATCGGTGGCTACCTCCACCTGATAGTTGGCCGAGGCGCCCTTGCCGCCGTCGCCCTTGATCTTCAGAAGGTGCCACTCACCGCCCCGCATCACGCGATAACGCGGCTCCAGCTTCAGGCCGTAGTCGCCGTCTTCAACCTCGTGCCATTCGAGAACCGTGACGGCGATCGGCACCCGCTTCCGGCCGACGCGGGCCACCCTCCAGTTGAGGACGTTGCGGCGCTCGGCCACGCTGAACACCGGCCGGCGGCCCTGGGCCAACTCTGCGGCCCTGCTCTCGGGCACCCCCGGCGGCATGTCGGCCATCAGGAGGCAGCCGCCATCGCGGAGCACCAAGGCATCGGCGCCGAGGCCCCAGGCCTTGAGGCTGTTGCCCTCGCCGTCAATGTCCTGGGCTGCGTCCAAAAGCCCCTTCTGCACCCCTCGAAGCTGGTAGCGGCTCAGCACCCCCGCGAAGGCGCTCACGCCATCACGGAAAAACGACGGGTAGCTGCTGCGCTTCAGGCGAGCCTGGTAGGCCTCCTTGGGCTCGCCGGCCTCCTTCGGAAGGTGCCGCAGCTTCGCATCACCCCGCAGCAGCTCCCAGCAGTCCGCCACTAGGTCCAAGTCCGCCATGGACTCCGCCAGCCTGGGGTGACGGAATGACGGCAGATCGCCCTTATCGGTTGGATGGGTGATCGCCTGCCGCACCGGTGCCGCCTATTCCTGCTGGCTGAGTTTTCCCGCTCTGGCCCTCGTCGTGACAGGGGCCAAACAGCACCAACTGCTCCGCCGCCTGCAGGATCTCAGCGGCCCCTGTCAGCCGCCTGCGGGGGGAGGCGCCTGCCGCCTCGGTATCGTCCGCGGGAAGCTCCAGGGCCAGTGCCTGCTGTTCAGGGGTAGGGTTCAACCGCTCGCCCCGGATGATGCCTTGCGCCATGCGCAGGAACTGCCCGTGCGGCATTCGGGCCAGTTGCCGCCGCTTCGGGGTGTCCCACGCCGCCTCCAGTATCTGCCGATCAGCCCAGCCCAGCGCGGCATGGGCTTCATCGGCGATCCGCATGGCCTCGTTCAGCTCATCAAAGCTCTCGATCTCATCCCACGGGTCAGGCTCGCGGGTGGCGTGGAAGGCGTCAGGATCCAGGCAGCGGGTCGCCCCCTGCGCCTCCAGGATCGCCTCAACCTCCTCACGCCCGAGCCCGGTGGCCTCCACTACGGCCAAAAGAGTGGCCCCCTCCCCGGCCAAGCGCCGCACCGTGGGCGCCTTGTCGCGCCAGCGATCGGGAAACTTCACCCCGCTGCTGTGACCTCGATCCCGCAGCCACTGGGCCATGGCGCCCCGGATGAAGGGAACCACGCACGTGCTCAGCTTGAACGGTTCACCGGTGGCTGGGTTCTTCCGCTCGGGGTCATACCGGCGGCAGCCCTTCAGCAGGCCCGCGGCGGCCACCAAAAACAGGTCATCAAATGGCATCCGGGTGGACCGAGCCATCCGGTTCGCCATGGACTGGGCCAGCAGGAGATTGTCTGCGGCCAGTTGCTCCGACCACGGCGTAGGTGCCGGGAATCGCCCCAGCTTGCCCAGGTCAGGACACGGTTCAGGCCGGATCTTGGTGCTGCGGGCGGCCCTGGGGCGCCGGGTCGTAGCAGGCATGTTCAATTCACCGGCGAATCAGGCCTGATTTCAGTGCCATTATCGCGTCATCTGACCATCCCTGCTGTCGCAAAGCGTCAGCATCCACCGGCTGGGGTGTGGCGCCATGGCCCCAGGAAACGGTGCTGAAGCTCAGCGGGCCGGAACCGATCAGGTAGATCAGGAGCTGGCTGGTCTGATCAACAATGTCATCAAAGGTGGCGGCAGGGAACTGGATCAACTGATCCACCACCTTGGAGCCCCAAGGGGCGGAGCGCGGCAGGAACACGCGGCCGGCGTTCACCTCCACGCTGGCGGCATTGGCGCGGCTCTCCTTGGACCCCATCGCCCCGGCGCCGGCCTCCACCACGCGGTAGCCATGGGCGGCAGCGGTGAGCGTCTTGATCACGGCGGCACCGTTGGCCTTCTTCTCGCACAGGAGCTCCCCGAACCCATGCCGGCGGTGCATGGCCTTGATCATCGCCACGGTGGCCGGGAAGTCCAGGCGCTCATCCACCAGATCCAGCAGCCAGGCCCCTTCCACGGTCTGCCCCCACAGGCCCATGGCCACCATGTCGCTCCCTTCCGTGTTGTCGAAGGAGCAGTCCACCGAAAGGATTGTGCGCAGGAAGGCCCGCGGCAGCAGGGCATCCCCCTCGTCTCCAGGCCAGGCAGGGCAGCCGTAGAACCGCAGGCGATCCCGAAAGAAGATGGTGCCCTTGCCGGTGCTGGGGCGCTGCTGGTAGACGCTCTCCCAGTCGCGATCTGGGGTGTTGGCCCGCTTGCGTTGGATCCACCGCTCGTTGAAGCGCTCCGGGTCCAGGGCTTCGCCGGGCTGGCGCGGATCAGGCTCGCGGCTGACGGTGGCCGGGAGCGGCTTGGCCTCATGGGCGGGAACCGCCTCGATCGGCAGGCTGACCACGTGCCACCGCTCGCAGTCGGCCTCCATGCCCTCCTTCTCCAGCTCCAGGTTCTTACCCAGCAGGTAGCCGATCAAGTCGGCCTCATGCCAGCGGGTGTGAACCACCACCACAGACGCGCCGGGTTCTTCGCGGGTGCTGAGCACCGAATCCCACCAGTTATGAACCTGCCGCCGGAACGCAGCGCTCTCGGCCTGCTCGCGGCCCTTGATCGGGTCATCGATGAACAGGCGATGGCCGGGCTTGCCGGTGCCCTTGCCGATGCCGGCGGTCCAGTTGGTGCCGATCCCGTCCACGGTGCCCCATTCCTCCTTGCCCGAGAGGCTCGGCCGCAGGATCCCCCCGGAGGCCAGGAAGTAGCCCTTCGCGTCATCGGAGAAGCCAACGGCGAGGTCTTGCGACTGGCAGCAAATGCCGTTGGAGCGATCGGGATAGCGCCGGAGGCAGTAGCCCGGCAGGAACCGGCTGAAGATCGTGGATTTCCAGTGGCGTGGGGGGAGCTCCACCATCAGCCGCGGCAGTTCGTCATCGGCCACGCGCTGGGCCAGATCGATCAGCCGCAGGGTGTGACGGGTGAAGGGGAACCGCGGGAAAGACGTGGCGATGTAGGTCCGAAAGTCGGCGGTGTAGGGCTCCACAGCCGCTGGGATCGCCTCCTCTGCCGCCCTGGCCTCCTGCACCTCCCGCATCACGGGAAAGCCGCCCCAGTCGTGGGTGGCGGCGTGGTGCATGAGGTTGAGGGGTGGCATCAGCCCATGCCAATGTGGAGCCACTGCCGGGGCTCAATAGTCAGCGGGGCGGGATGGTGCCGGCGTCGTCGCATTGGGGTAGAGCTGAAAGAAAGTGGGGTCGTTGGCGTCAATCATGGGCATGCGCCACGGCCTCCGCAAACATCTCCTTAATCATGTTTCTGTATGGCTCAAAATCTCTAGCCCTTGTTGCACAGCACCTAAGCGCCATCAATACAATTCGATCATCACATAAGCCAAAGATACCACCCAGCATTTTATTTTCATTGAATCCTTTCCCGTACTCAAGCAAGCGAAACTCATTGCCATTTATCAGCCTGCCATCAGCCATCTCGTGCCTTTGCACGGGATAGAACGCAACAAAGACAAACGGCTCCGTGAATGTGTTCATTATGTACGGCTCTCCAAGATTTGCGGGAAGTCTTTCCGTGAAATCTTGCCGAAGGAGTTCGCGCCTGGCCTTAACAATGTCTCCCATCGCTCAAACCCGCGCCAGGGTCACACCATCCGCCTGCCCCTGATACTTCCCATCCCCGTAGGGCTGGTCACAGGGCACCCCCTCGAAAAACAGCGCCTGACAGATGCCCTCGTTGGCGTAGATGCGGCAGTCGGCGCCGCTGCTGTTGCTGATCTCCACGGTGAGGTGGCCCTCCCAGCCGGCCTCGCCGGGGGTGGTGTTCACGATTACTCCACAGCGGGCGTAGGTGGACTTGCCGATGTAGAGGGCGGTGACGTGCGGCGGCAGGGCTTGGCGCTCGATCACCACGCCGAGGGCGTAGGTGTGGGCCGGGAGGATGAAGAACCTGCCGTAGGCGTCCTCGTGGAGCTCCGCCGGTGCCAAGCAGCGATCGTCAAAGGCTTTCGGGTTGACGATCAGGCCCGGCACGTGCCGGAACACCCGGAAGTCGTGCGGGGCCAGGGTGAGGTCATAGCCGTAGGAGGAGCAGCCGTAGGAGATCGCCGCAGCGGCAAGCTGGCTGGCCCCATCGGCTATCTCCCCGGTGATGATGCGCCGCACCTTCCCCGGTTCAAACGGGCTGATCATGCCCTCGGCGGCAAGCTCGCGGATGCGCCAATCAGGCATGGAGCCGCCGCGGTTGGCGAGGCGGATGGTGCCGGTGCCAGGCAGGAACGCCTCCCTCTCGTTGTCATTCATGGCCGGAACAGGCGGGCAGGACGTTGGCTGCGCTTCTGCTGGGCAGCAGCGAGGCGCTCAGCAGGGGTGGCCGGTGCCTCTGGGGTCCAGGTGGCCTTGAAACGGGCTGGCTCGCCCTCGGCCGCAGGGCGGCGGATGATGCGAGGCGGTGGAGATTGCGGCATGGGGGTGGAGTTGGTGGGAATCGGGATAGGGGTCACCACTTGACGCGGTTCGCCCAATAGGCGGCGCTCATGCGGATCAGGCGGACCTTGGCGCCCTCCTTTGCCAGGACCGCATGGCTCTTGGTGGGGTGCTTCGGGGTGCGCTTGGGCTTGTTGAAGCCGGCGAAACTCTCGCCTCGAATGGTGATGGGCATGGGATCAAAGCTCCTCCATGGAAATCGTGACAGGGGCGGCCTCCTTGATGCGGCAGCGCAGTCGGCGACTCCAATGGAGTCCAGTGGCCACACCCAACAGCGGGGCAGGACCGGGGGCGGTGGGCGTGTTGATCGGCCTGCAGGTTCCTACGCCAACGACGGGATCAATGCAAACGATTGCAGTGTTGTTGGGCAGCGTGTTGAAAGGTCCCAATGAACTGGGGTCAAACAGCAGCGCAAGAGGAAGAATAAACATGGTTGGTTTTGGGTTTTGGGGTGATGAGCCAGGTATAGTCAGTCATTGGACTTCTCCGGTTCAAGTGGTGTGGTCAGGTTGCGTACAGCCCAGTCGCGGACAGATCGCCAGCGGCGGCGGCGTGACGGCTCATCGTTGCTCCCGTCGCAATACTCGTTCTGACCAACGACAGCATTGGCGAGGGTTTCGCTGATGTCGAACGGTTCGGCCAAGTCGCGCCAATCAATGTCTGGGTCCGTTGGATCGAACCGCAACGGCACAGCGTCGGCGCCTCGTTGAATCCTTACGGCGCCAAGGGCGCAGACGCAGCCGGTTTCAGGATCCTCCAGTGACCCGGCTGCCAGCTCTGGCACCGGTAGAGCGTCTAAGCCAGCGATCAGATCGCGCAGCAGTTGCTGACCACGGCGACCACGAATGGCGCTTCGCATCGCCCCGGCGGCCTGGCCCTCCATCCACGGCTCATAGTCGTAGTCGTCGGAATCGCAGTAGCGGCTCATCGGCCCGCCTCCTCACGCAACCAAAGCGGGCACCCGTGCATCCCGCGCTCATCCAGCCACGCCGCCACCTCGCGGATCGCGGCGCGGTCATCGTCGTGCCACAACTCAGCAGGGCCGTCAGGGTCAGCAATGACCTTCACCACCCTCTCCACCAACCCCCCCGGCAGGCGCGACCGGCGGGGCGGGCTGGGCGGCTGCAGCGCCGTGCTGGCGGCTGCAGCGCCGTGCTGGCGGCCAAGGTCGTAGCAGGAGCGGCCAAACTCCACGAGGTCGCTGTCGAATGTGGGCCCGTGGCTTGACCACGAACGCATGGCCAGCAACTCCTCATCCGTGGCCACCGGGGCGGCCTCGGGGGTGGGGACCATTTTCGTGACCCCAGGAACATGGTCGGCGGGCTGTTGTTGTGCGACCTCGGGCCGCTCCAGCGCCTCCACCCGCTCCAGAACGTGCAGCAGCACCTGGGAGTACGTCGCTCCGTGAACGCGGGCGGACTGATGGAGCCAGGCCAAACCCTCCGCAGGGATCGGCTCGATCTCAGAAGGCGCCTGGCCTTCAACCTCAGCCAGCAGCGCTCGATGCCAGCGGGCACCTGGAGCGGCAGCGCATTGGCGCAGCCAATCAAGGGTTTCGGGGGTGGGTGCGGTCATCGTTGCGAGCAGTTGTTGTTGTTTTGAAGCTGCAGGAGAATCTGATACCCAGACAGCAGATGACCAAACGCAAGTACGCTTGCAAAAATCAATGAAATCGCGATGGCCGTGCTTCCCGACTGACTTTTACAGTCGCAGCACCGCCTATGATGATCTTCTTGCATCATTGGTTTGTGCCTTTCTTTTGTGCAAAAGCGCCGCAGCCAATTCCGTAACGGCAGCCGATTTCAACCGCCTCGGGAATGCCAAGATCACAGATACCTGTGCGCCGAAACCCTTGATAGCGAAACTCTTTTGCTACCCAGTGCTCGCAGCGTGTGCATAGCCGTTGTCCGGTGATGATGCGTGGCAGTTCGGGAAACAGGTCAGCGCATTTCTCGCCGGTGCGGATCCGCCGCACCCATTCACGCCCATAACCGGTTCGAGCGGCCACCGATTCGTGCGACTCGTCAGGCGGTGATTCCAGGACGATGCGCACGAGTTCAGTGATCTGCTCGGGTGTTCGCCTGGGGGCTGCGGTTTTCGTCAAGACTGGCGGTCCTCCTCCGCAGCACGGAACAGGCGGCGCAGTTCGACCGCGTTGGGATGGCCCCACGGCAGATGGCTGAGCTGCGAGATGGCGGCCGATCTGGCCGAGGGATCGCTGATGCCCCTCGGCGGCGGAGCGTGAACTGAGGTCTGCATCGTGGTTCGCTGGTTGGGGACCGAGATAAGCATAGCTATTTGGTGCTGATCTGGATAGGGGTAGCCTCACGCAATAACCGCGCCACCTCCCGCCCGTCAATCGTCCGCCCATACCGGGCCTGCACCAACAGGGAGAGGGTGAACGGGTGCCGGCCGGGGTGCTCGCGGGCGATGGCCGCCACCATCTCGGCGGCGGTGGGCTGATCGCTCATGGCTGGCCCTTCCGCACCGCAAAGGCCTCCTCCAGGAGCTTGTGAACGCCTGCGCTGTCTCCCCAATGCGTTCTGCCGCCATTGGCAAGCCCGTGCATCGTCTCGCAGAGGCGGTAATAGGCCGGGATCAGATCCCACAGCATCCGCGCCATCACGTTGGCCCGCTCGATCTCCTGCTGCTCCAACAGGTCGCGCCAGAGCTGCCGGGCCAGCTCCAGGTCACCGCGGAACGCTCGCACCAGGGGGAACAACGCCTGCGCTTCCTCGGCCATGCCGCTGCCGATCGCGTCATAGGCCTTGCGGTAGCGGCTCAGCACCTGAAGGTGGGATTCGGCCAAGGCGGCGGTGCCCTCCGGCTGCTGGCCCAGTACCTCCGGATTGATGACCTTGACGGTGCTGGTCGGGGGGATTGACTGCGGGGCGCGTGGGGTCGGCGGAGTCTCAGGCGCCTGCCGTTTGGGAGGCTTCCTGCCCCTGGCGCGGTCGTAGGCCTCGGCTCGCTTTCGCCAGTTGAACCGCTTGGCCATTTGCCCGAGGTTCTGAGGCGTAACCCCCAGGACTTTGGCCAAAGCGGCAAGGGTTCGGTCTGGGCCCAGTTCCATGAACTGCACAAATCGGTCGTAAGCCTCTGGGCTTTCGGTGGGCCCCTTAAAGCCCTCGCCTTGATCCCAGAGCGATGCCAAGTAAACCCCTGTTCAGACGGGCACTTTAGGGCGCCCCAGGCGGCTGAGCGAAAGCTCAAAGCGAAACCTGAGCGAAAGCCCGGCGAAAGCCCCCGCTCCACCCCGATCCAGACACGCGCTCAAAACGAGGTAGTGTGTGCCGTACCGGAGGCCCGCCAACAGAAAACCCGACCTTGCGGCCGGGCCCTCCGTGATCGTCTCCCCCGATGCTTTCCCGGCGAAAGGGGAGCGATCAATTATCAACTACCCCTGGATTCTACATGACTGCCGACTACATCGGGCAGAAGCCGACATTTACGGCCCTGCCCAACTGGCTTAGGGGCCAGGCCACGCCCATGGAGGGCTGGGTGCTGTGGTGCCTGCAAAGCCATTTCCCGAACATCCATCCCAGCCTGAACCTCCTGGCCAAGGAGGCGTGCATGTCACGCCGAGCGGTCTGCACCGTGCTGGCGGGGATTGAGCGCAAGGGATGGCTTGTCCGCGAGCAGTCGTTTTCGGAGACGGGCCGCCAGACCGCAACCCGTTACCGGCTGACGATCTGGGATCCCCATTGGGCCGTTGAGGAGGGTGCATCAGGTGCACTAGTGCAGGAGGTGCACTCTCGGAGGGGTGCAGGAGATGCACCCTCGGGAGTGCATGACGTGCACGGGGGGAGTGCAGGAGGTGCACTCAAAGAAGATCAATCTAAGAAGATCAATTCTAAGAAAACCTATGAACCCCCCTTACCCCCCACTGCGCGGGGGGAGCGCCGGCCCGAGGCCGTCGCCGCGCGCCCGTGTCGAGATCGGGATGGATTCTTGATCCCGGATCCCGAGCCGCAGCCGCAGGTCACCTCGGAACCACCCGCAGAGCCTCCGGCGGCAGTGCAGCCGCAGCCGCAACAGCCGCACGCCCCCAAGCCACTGCCCGAGCCGGCGCCAGATCCTGAGGCGATCGTCCCGGTCAAGCCGAAGGCTCGGAAGCGAGAGGCTGGGTTTGTGCCGGCCCACGAGGATGTTCCGGCGGCGCTGCTGCCGGCGGTTCGCGAACTGCTGGCGTTCTGGCCGGCGCGGAAGGGCGCCAAGACCCTCGCGGCCTGGGAGCTGCTCTGCAGCGAGCTTCAGCGGATCCAAGACCACCCGCAGGGCGGGACTGAGATCGTGCGCGGGCAACTGAAGGCGGGCACCACGGCCGGCATTGACGGCAAGGCCTGGCAATCAATCCGTTTCGCCAACTGGCTCAGCTACGGCACCAAGGCCGGCACGTCGATCATCGGCAGCGGGTTTGCGGGCAAGCGCTCGACGATGGACCGGGTGATGGGGGCCATCGCCCTGGTCGAGGACCGCGAGCGCAAGGCGGCAGCAGCCCAGCAGGTGGAGATCGGCGGGCTGATGCTCGCGGAGGTGGCCTGATGGCGCTCACCATGCGGGACTTTGCCCCGGCGATGGGGTTCCTGTGCGAAATGCTGCCGATGCAGCGAGCGCTGAGCGATGAAGCGCTGGCGATGGCATGGGAGACGATGCCCGGCGCGGCAAAGGCTCACCTGACGCGGGAATCGCTGGCGTTTGCGGTGAAGCAACGGCTTGTGGATCCGGCCCCACCGAAGGACCAGGCGCTGCATGTTCAACTCCTGCGGTACGTGTTCCCGGTGGAGCGCACCGTGAGGCGCGAGCGCGGCGAGGAGGTGAACGCCGATCGAGTGCTGCTGGAGAATGGCCCGCGGGCTGATCTGGCCGAGCGCATGGCGGCGCCCGATCGGTTCCACGATCCAGCCCCGGTGCGACATGAGCAGGCCCCACCGCAGCGGCCGAGGCTGCTCGGTGGCGGGCGGGCGTGGCATCCGAGCGAGATGACGGCGCAGCAACACGCGGCGCATCTGGAGCGGGTTGCGGCGGCGATGCAGCACCTGCGGGAGCGAGGTGACGATGGCCGCGACTGGAAGAGCACTGATCCGCGGCTAGCCCAGGGCCGGTGGTGGTTTCAACGCTGCCTCGATGGCTTCTGGCCCCTGGAGGCCGATGACGGTGGCATTGCCGGCGCGTGGATCCTGGCCAATGGCCGCCAGGCGGATGCCCTGCTGCAGCAGGCCCAGAGCGCTCCGGGGCTGCTGCCGCCGGCCGAGGGGCTGGCTGTGGCCGGGATGAGCGTGCAGGGGGTGAACCCATGGCGGTGACCACGCAGGGCGGCTGGCTGGTGGGCGATGCGGTGCCCGAGCCTGCCGATGGGCTCTATTGGCACCCTGATCGGGGCGCCAAGGTGCTGATGCCGGCCAGGGCGATCGTTGACGCGGCGTTTCCCTCCCAGCCGGGCGCCCCGGAGCGGTGCCGGTTATGCCGAGCGGCGATTGCCAGCCATGCCCGCAGCCTCTGGGGGCCATCGGCAAGCGGGAAACCATGGGCGCCGAGTTCGCGGGCGTTCGATCTGGCACGCCCGGCGGTGGAGGCCGTGGTGAGCCATGGCTTCTGGCAGCGTTTTGAGGTGGTGGGCTCCCTGCTGCATGTGGCGGTGCTGCGGCAGGAGGCAGCCACGACCGTGGACCTTGCGGTGCGGTTTGATGACGGCGGCCTGGGGTTGCT
>Ga0209401_1000145_pt1 | contig 47185 bp, 42 predicted proteins | sample M_140807_MF_Meta_FD_187318 | JGI IMG/M metagenome (GOLD analysis project Ga0209401, IMG submission 187318) | Freshwater microbial communities from Lake Montjoie, Canada to study carbon cycling - M_140807_MF_MetaG (SPAdes) (version 2) | ecosystem: Environmental > Aquatic > Freshwater > Lake...
TGCAAGAGTTGTTTTATCTGGAGTATCTCTTGATTACGCTCATTTATTAAAAATATTTACCGCCGCTTGTGATGAAATGTACTTCAGAACTCTTGTTCGTGCTTTTAAAAATCCAGAAAGTGAAAAATTCGAATCCAAAGAAGAAATCATGGATGAACTCACTAAAAATGGGTTCAAATACTGCATATATCACGATTCTTGGTTAATAAACTGAAAATAAAAAAAAGATGATAAATAGTTTACAAATCAGAAAGTAGATGCTATAGTAAAAGAGTAGAGAGTATAGTGCGAAAGGCGAACAGGTACAGCCGCTAGTCTTATATACTAGGCACGACTTGTGGGTTCGAATCCCACTCGCACTATTAATAATCAAGTAAAATTTGTTTTAAACATATTGAAATTAAGCTCAGAATATTCTATTGAACATATCGGTAGAATGTTAAAGGTATCTGGTAATGCGGTAAGAAAAAAAATAAAAAAACTAAAAGAAAATAGTTTACAAATAGAAAACCAGATGATATAGTAAGAGAGTAGAGATTGATAGAGATAGATTGAAAACTAAACAAGGGATCATGATGGAAAGGCAGACATCGCAGACTTGTAGGTAAATGTATGATAAACGTTTACAATTGAGCATCTAAGCAGAAATGCTTTGAATGAATCGCATCAAATTCGGGGAAACCTTAACAGATAAGGCTGATGGCAATCCCGAGCCAAGCAGGAAATAACTCAAATTATTTCTAGGCGTGTGTAGAGACTAGATGGTGCGGACCTGAACAAGTGAAGTTGAAGGTCAAGGTATAGTCCAGACCACAAACCGAAAGGGTAGTGAAAACTATAGTGGTAAGAAAATCTGCTGCCGAGAGGCGTCCCGGTTCAAGTCCGGGTGATCCTATAAAATAATAATGCCGCTAGGATTAATTTCTTAGCGGCATTTGTTGTTATTATAAATCTATTTATATATATGCGATTTCAAGAGTCACCTTGGTACATAAAATTATGGCGATACCGTTGGTATTTGCTTGTACCTTTTTGGAGTTTGAAGTATTATTTATTTCAATTTATTGATGCATTTCCTTTGACATGGAATCAATGTTTTAATATAGCGAAGGGTGAAGCCAGATATAAAATGGGATGGATATATACTTACGAAGAATTGAAACGACAAATTATTAAATGAGAGCGGCTTTATTACGAAGCCGCTTTTTCTTTTTTGTTTTATAATTTTATAAATAAGTTGATAATATAATTTAGTGTTGTATAGTAGATGAATAAGGAGATAGCAAATGACCTTTCGAACTGTACAGCATCGTTTTTGTTCTCGTTGTCGTTGTGAGCTTAGTGATTATGCTTCAATGGAGCGAGGGATGGGTCCACAGTGTGCGGGAAAGAGCACGGCATTGTATGCCAAGACTATTCCAGCGAATTATGCTATGGCTAATATTTTTGGTCTAGCGATCAATGATACTTTTGTTCATGCAGATTGTTTGCCTATTTGGCTTGAAACGAAGCAGAAGCTTTTGGAGGCAACTCAGTACACTGCTTCTTTGGAACAGAGTAATACTTTTTCTTGGACTGGAGAAGATCTTCGTAAGATTGTAAAGAATATTGATTATATTCTTTCTTATCGACATCCTCGTGAAACTACTCGTGAGAATCTAATCAAGGTTGTTATGCATCTTGGTTACATTGGTTTGGCTGGAGTTCTTTCTGGAGAGGCTTCTACTGGCGAGGCACGTCTATGGTTTGAGGATGGTTTTATTAAGCTTCAGGGTAGCCGCAACAAGCACGCTTATAGAGCATTTGCGATGCTTCGTGGAACCAAGCTGCCTCGGGCTGTTGGACAGCCTTACGTGGCTCCTATTAGCCTCCTAGAGCCGTTTCTATCTCTTGTGTTGCAGTACTACCCTATGTATGCAGGAGACTTTGAGATGATTCGTAGAGAGGTTAATGCTTGGGTGCCGCCGCCTCTTTCTCAGCAGCCGATTTCTACATCTCCCGTTGTTCCAGATTCATTGGATGGAATTGCCTATATTCGAATTAGGAGTGAAGACTTTACTCTCCAGTTTAATTGGATGCGACAGCATAATATGAATTCTTTTATCGCTAATCTAAAGAATTCAATTCCATATAATGAGCGTGCATTTGATGTTGTTACAAAGCTGTGGCGATTCAAGCATTCTCATTTGGAAACTGTGAAGAATCTAATTAACAATACAGGATTTTTTACAGAAACTATTGAGTTTAATACTGGAGAAAACACTCCAGCAAATTCATACGCCAGATCAAGTACAGGTTATTCTAACCATCGTTATCATTACTGAGAGAAACAAAGAAAAAGCCACCTTGCGGTGGCTTTTTTCATTCTACTGTATTAATGGTTTCGGTTGGTATTGTATTTGTTTTATTCTCTGATTGGTATTTTTGAAAACATTCTAAATGAACATAATTTCCATCAGATTTATATTCACTTAATGGTATTGCAGCTTCAATCATTTCATTACATATTTTACATTTAACAGAGATCTTTTCTTCTTCAGGGATCTTTTTTTTATTAGCTTCAAGATCTTTATTAAGACCTAAAAGACCATATCCGATAATATCGCCATATGGAGATTCCGAAAAAGCATCTTTACGTGTAGCAATACGTTTAAGCTTATCAAAGATACGAACTACACAAAGCATGTCCCCATAAGATTCTGGAGGGATACCGTTTGGGTATAATAGTCTTAGGAAATCTCCTGCTTGATCAAAGGAATTTCCATAAGCGGCATTTTTCTCTTCTACAAGGTTGCCGATTTGCTCTGCTAATTCTTTATATTTACCCATTTTATTCTCCATCAACTAATTTCTTGTTCAGCTTGATTAATTGCAGCGGCTCTTACTTCTTCATCTGAATCTGTATTAACACCGGTATATGTAATATGATCCGCAGAGTTATCTCTCATAATCAAAGCTGAATCTAGTATTGCATCGATATATTTTTTATATTCTGGAATTGAAAGAACTTTGCTATCGAAATCAGTTTTATAGAACTTAACTTCTGTTTCTAGTTCTCCAGTTTTAGCATTAGTTACTGTAAAATTTTTCCAAGCTCCAGTACCGGTAATTGCGACAAGTTTATTATCTGGAGTTTTTATTCCTTCTTTAGCCGTATCACAATGTTGTCGTAGAAGGTCAAACAACTCTTCATGTTCTACGATACCTTTACCGAAATGAATTTGGAACATACATTCTCTGAATGGTTTAGCGACTTTATTTTTAATTGTTTTGGCAGTAACCTGAATGCCAATAACTCTACCATTATGTTCTATTTGTTTTCCACCATGTAATTTGATACGGATAGAACTTGCATATGGGATTGCCATACCACCAGGAGTGGTAGTTGGATCACCATACATTACGCCAATTTTTTGACGCTGTTGATTCATAAGAACAAATAGTGTTTTTGTACCGCCGATTATATTTGTAATTTTACGGAAGCCTTTACCAAGAACACGAGCTTGAAGACCTATAGTATTGGTATCGTAATCGCCTTCTAGTTCTGCTTTTGGAGAAGAAGCAGCTACGCTATCCCAAATGATAGTTACAGGTACATCCTTATTCATTGATTTAGCTTTAACGATTACAGTTTCTGCGTGTTCAAAAATCTCTTCTGTACAAGTAGATTGAATAAATACGAAATTTTTAGCGACATCAATTCCAATAAGCTTTAGATTATCTAATGAAGTTGCATTTTCTGTATCTATATAAACAACGATGCCACCCATTTTCTGGGTATGTTTAGCTATTTCAAAGCCAATGTGTGATTTACCGATAGAAGGTGGTCCTTGTATTTCTATAATCCTTCCTTCTGGTAAGCCGCCATCTCTTACATTTGAAAGAATATAATTTAATTGTTTTGAACCTGTAGAAACCCAACGATGAATATTTGTTGGAGCATCATCACTACTAAGATTAAAAGCTACTTTTTCGTTATGTTTTTTATTAATTTCTTTTATGAGTTCGCTAGCGAAATCATCTACTATATCTGTTTGAGTAGTAGAATTTTTTGGTTGTTTTGCCATAATATACCTCAACTGTTATTATAGTAGACTAAAAATTTAATGTTAACAGACATGAATAAGAACAAAAAAAAGACCGCATTTTCATGCGGTCTTCTGTGGTTAAGATGTTAGGACAGGAGGAACATTATTTTTTTACATCTTAACAACAACTCAATCATCTAGTGCAGAGAAAGCATCATCAATTTGTTTTTTGCTGTTCTTTCTAACTGCCGGTTTTTTTTCTTCTGAAACCGTTTCTTCTTGACTAGATGACGTTTTATCTGAAACCTCCATTGACTCTACAAGAGATGACTTACTTGCTAAGAAGTTTTCGATGATTTCATTCATTTGTTCAGAAGATTTTACTTGTGATTTGAAAATTTCTTCAAGATTTGGAATTTGTTCAAGAACCTTTGAACGTTCTGAATCTGAACCAAGTAGAGGACTTGGTTTACGGCGGGGCTGAAGCTTGAGATCCTTAACAGCGAAACCATTGAAGGTCTTATCAGTAGGGGTTACAGTTACTGTAAAATCATAACCGTCTACTGGGTCTGTAAGATCTTCATCAGCATAGTCTGGATGAGCGAAAACGCCATACAGGTCTTTTAGCATTTTGCTATTGAACTCCCATAGCTGAACACCCTTGGATTCTTCACCACGAACAAGGATTGGGATATAGTAGCGTTCACGAGGCTGAAGCTGTAGAAAGAGCTTCCATGAAGCCTTGCTGCTGCGATCTTTACGAAGATCAGTAAGCATTTCAAAGATTGGATCTGGAAGATTAAATTGAGCAGGAGCTACGAAACGACGCTCTGAAAGAAGACGACTATCGTAATATGAAACTTCCTGTACTGGTTGACCATTTGAATCCTTATATGGAAGAATTCGGATATCATGTTGACCGATCTGTGGTTTCCAATAAGTTAGTTTTGGTCTATTAGATTCTGATGTTGTTGTTTTGGCTTTACGGTCGCCGGATAGAGCGGCGATTTTACGTTTAATTGATTCGATATCGTATGACATGTTTTATTTTCTTTCTTTGGTTAGGGTTGCACTAATGGCGTTTGAAAAATAAGTTAAATTGTTAATAAATGGGTTGCACTAGTGGCAATGATAAATATGTGTTATTCAAAGCAAATTGTTCAAGTTTGCATAAGATTTTTAACACCATTATACTTCACACAAGATGCTCTAACTGCTTGCTGCAAAATGATACCAAGCCAGCTTTCCTTGTAAGAAGGAACATATGAAATAGTCTCATTTGATTTTACATTTAGAGATGAAATAGAACCAATTTCATCTTCAGACAAAGGACAACGATATTGACTTAGCCAATGTAATGAACGATTAGCAACAGACAAATTATATAGTTCTGGATTGATCTCGTAAATCATTCCTTTGTCCCTGTGCCATTGAGAGTTTTGTGGCAAATAATAATCTTCTTCTTTTGTTCCTAGTTTACCGATGTCATGAAATAAACCAGCGATAATAAGACTATCAACTGGAATATCTGCTCCATATAGTTTGGACAACTCTTTCATAAGTTTTACAACATTAAGGCTATGCCAAACTAATCCTCCAGGAAAACAACCAATGTACTCGGTTTTTGTCGAAGCAGGACAAACGGCAGCACGATCTACAACATCTTCACAAAGCTCTAACAAAGCTGCTTGTTTATCTTCGTCTTCTATCTTGGAAACAATATTTTTAAAATTGTTCCAATTAGTAGTAATCTTTTGTACTATTTGATCGTTCATTTATTCCTCAGTATCTATTAGTAACAAACAGATAAAATTTTGTTAATGATTAAAAATTATCTTCTTTAAGAAAGAAATTGATTTTTTCAAAACTTTTAATATTTGAAGAACCAATGCTACATAGCTTATCAATAGCACCAAAAAAATCTTCATGAATATCCAGAATTAATCCATCATGTAATATAAACAATGGAATAATATGATTTTGATAATTCGCTTTATGAATCTTTTTTACTATATTAGTGAATCCTTGCATAGCCACATCTACTGCCGTTGATTGAATATAATAATTTAACAACACATAAGGTTTTGCACCTTCACAAGAAATCTTTCTTCCATAAAAGTTCTTTATGTATTTGCCATTGTTAGTATTAAATTCTTCTTTAAGTTTTTGCTTTAAAGTTTCAATACCAAAATAATCTTTTATAATTGCAATTAATTCTTCTGGCTTTTTAACATGTCCAAGCAATTGTTTATGTAATGTTTCCTCATTGGCTCCATATAACTGAGATAATAAAGCAATTTTTACTATCTTCCTTGATATGTCCAAATTATATGTTGACATGAAATGCTGATATATGTCTTGCGGCAAATCGTTGTCTTGGCAATCCCTTGTTATTGATAAAAGTACTCTTGGTTCCAAAGAAGAGAAATCTAAATAAACAATTTTCCCTTCAGAACCAAACCTGGATGTTATAATATTTCTATATTCTTTTTTAAGAATTAAAATATTTGGACCTTCTTCAATTATTAAACGTCCAGTTGTTGAATTTATTCTTCCATATATTGGTTTTTTTGAGTAACCATTATTGGGACTAAAACTTTTTAAAATCTCTTTTTGTGTTTGTTCTGTTCCAAGATAGTATTTTTTTTGTTGTTCCTCATCAATCGCAGTTGGCTGTAATGATTTAAATAAAAAATCATATGAATGAAATTGATTTAAGTATTCTTGATCTATCTTATCTATTTCGCTAGAAACTCTATGAATATAACTTTGCACTTCATTCTTGAAATCTTCTCTTTTTAAGAAATAAATCCAAGGTGTAGATGTGGCGTTATTCTTCTTGCCATTTAAAGTTTTATAGATGTTCAACCATTTATTAGAAGGAAATCCAATTCTTTCTAAACAAAATAATTGATTTATTATCTTTATTTCTTCTTCATTTAAATAAAGATCTGAATTTATAACTTCATCATTGGAAATTTGATGAATGTTTTTGCCATCATAATGGACATCGTTAATTCTATTGCCAAATAGATTTCTGTCAAATATAATGGTGTGAGGCATTTCTGTATAATGCCATAGTATATTATATGTTTAAACCTCAAGTGGTAGCAGGAGCTGCGGGCGCACTGGGGGAGGCAGCAGAGGCTTGAGCAGCAGCTTGATTTGTAATACTTAACATATTTGCAATTCTTGAATTGATGTTATTGTATTGTTGGTATGCATCATTTGCTGAGAATTGAATTGAAGTTGTAAATTTACCAGCTTCAATAGTATGAGACAACCCTGTAACATAATAAATGTTATCTAAAGTAGTTCCAGTTTGTAAATCAACAAAGAAATTTTGCATGTATGATACAAGAGGATTTCCCATTGTTGTCATGTTTAATTGAGATGGAATAACTTGCATTGGCAATCCTCCAGGCTGTTCTCCTGAAGGTAAAAGACTACTCTGTGATGGAGATCTTTGAAGTTGTATTGTTTGTAAAGTAGTGTCTGGTTGAGAACTAATTTGCATATTTAATACTGTTGTTCCTGCGGCACCATAAATAATATGAGGAGCAGTTTTCATTAAAAATTCTTTTATTTTTCTTGAACCGCCGAGAATTCTAATATTTCCAGTGTTATTAATTATTGCATTCATAGCCGCCGACTGAGTTAATGTAACCCCATTGGCATTTTGAACTTCTATTATTCCAAATTCAATAGCAGCTTGCAGTGTTTGTTGAAAAACTTCTCTTCGATTTTCAGAAACTTCTGTAGTATCCCCCGCTGTGGGAGATGCACTTGGCAACACAGTATTTAAAATTCCCATTTGGTCTTCTCTGGAAGCATTTAAAATAGCTGATTCTGTAGAAAAGGTTGTAGCACTTGCATCAAAAATATGTATTCTAAGGATATTCTTAGTGCCATATTCATAATCAGTAGTTGCTTCCCCTTCTCTTCGGGGAGTTTTAGAAGGTAAACATTCTAATAGCATTTCAACTTGTGGTAATTGAAAATCACCATTTGGCGTTCTTTGTCGTAAAATATTATTCAAACTTGTTTGATATTGAGGCAATTCCCCCGCAGGAGAAACACTTGTAGTCCCTGTAGTTCTGTCTATTGCTTCCCTTACAAGAGAAGCTCCACTTTCCCCCCACAATCCATAAGAATATGAAGATTGATCATCAAAAAAATTGACTTGCATAAATCTTATAAATTCTCTAATTGTCATTGATGTTGTAGAATTTACATTCTCCAATCTATTTCTTATAATTTGTTCTTCAAAGTGACGTAGATCAATTAAAAAATTTGCGGTTGTTATTCCATTTGCATATCCTGCTTTGTCATTAAATGGATAATACATAAATTGTATTTCATCAAAATTATGAGTAGAAGCCAAAGGTTTACCAACCATATGTAACATCAAAGTTGCAAAGGAACAAAAAGAATTCTCATTAAGAATCAAATCGCCAAATTGTGCATGATAATCTTGTAATGCAGTCTGATCTGCACGAGTAGTAGGTGCTTGAAGGTTTCTAACTCCTGGTGTCCTTCCCCCAGCGGTATTGCTTTCACCGGGACGATAAAAAGGATCTTCAATACCGTTTAAATTTAATAAAGTTCTTAATTGATCCTGAGCATTACTTATTACAGAATTTCTTAGTTGACGTATAGAACCAGGCGCTCCTGGTTCCGCAGTTCTTTGTTCTGTAATCTCTCTAAACAAAACTTCTAATTGTTGTGCCAATTCTGTTGAAACTGGATTATCATAACCATTTAGGCGATTTCTTAAATCTCTTAATTGTGTCAATTGTGCTGTAGAAAATCTAATTGTAGCATTTGCATCTACAGCAGCATCAATAATTTGTGTTGCTCTTGGATCTCTGGGTCTTTGTCCTTCTGCTGGAGCTGGATATAATCTATCTCTAAGACGTGCAATTGTTTGTTGCAATTCCCTCATGTTTCTCATGTAATTTCTTGTATTTTCACTGTAATCGAATATCGATTGAGTCATTGTTTCTACAGCACCACGAGTAAATAATTGCAATTCAATGTCTACACCCGTACCAGCATCCAAAAAAGTAAAAGTAGAACCCATTACACCATAACGTTCTTTAACTCTCATTCCATTGATTAAATCTGCATAATCATTTGGAACATTAGCCACAATGTTATTGTCCGGATGTGACCATCCATATTCTATGTCTATTTCCTGTGAAGAATATAAATCTGCTTTTAATAAATCTGCAATGTCATTCATTCTAGAACGATCATGAAGTCTTAATTTTAATTTTGCAGTTTTAGTACACATGTCTCCATGAGAAGGACGTACTTCTACCTCAAAAGACATAATAGAAAGAAATGGTCTAAATTTATCTAAAATCGGATTAGCTCTTAATGAAGCGTCATCTGCTTCATCTGCATTTACTAATGTTTGTGGAGATAAAAACAATTCCATTCCAGCTTTTGTATAAGAATCTATCTGAGGAAATCTAGAAACTTCAGAACCTCTCATTTGATTTGCCTGCGCCATCAAATATGCTGGATTTGATGAAGCTAAAGGTCTTATTTCTTTGGCTCCATCTAAAAATTTTGAGATACTTGTAGCAAATAATCGATTATCTGAAGATATTGCTGGTCGAGGATAAAACATTGTAATTTCCATATAAGGAACTGCTCTAGATAATTCATATGAAGGCATCCCATTGAAAAATATTGTACATGCATTGGCATTTTTTAAATTTAAAGAAATTCTAGGATGCTTAGAAACATATACCGCTATATTCGGGGAAGCATTTCTATCAGAAGTAAGATTTTTATTAATAATGTCACTTTGGATAATGCCATTTCCATCTGGACCTACAGTTCCTACTATTCCTTTGTATCTTTTTAAAAAATCCATTGGGCTATAATAGCGATGAGTTTCATCACTTTTTCCATAATAAAGTTCAAATAAATTAAAAAATTGTATTTTTTGTTCTTTAGTAGCGTTTGTTAATAATTGATTAAGTTCAATTAATAAATCAGAAGTTAAAAAAGCACCATTAGAAGTATCTATAATGTTTTTTATTAATGTTCCTTGTCTGGGATCAGGTCTTAAATCTCTTCTTAAAGCATCCAATTCCCGAGGTAAGAAAGTTTGATTACCAAGTTGTGTAAATTCACTAATATCTTCAGGCGAATTAGGTCTACGACCAATTGTTTCATTTATTTCTAATCCCGCCTGGGTTGCCCGTTCTCTTTCCCCTGTAATAGCAGACAGACCTTCCCTTCTTTCTGATGTAACTAAAGCGCCATTAATAAGGTCATCAATAGAATTAATACCAAAATATTTGGCTAAATTATTAATAGCTGTTTGTAAACGTAATTCTCTATTAGGCATATTTTATCCAACGTAATTTTGTACATCACTCAATAAAGGAATAATTAAAATAGTTCCTGCTGGAACTTGCAAGCCCCAACCTACGTTAGAAGCTGCTGCAATAATCCACCATAATGAACTATCATTATATTGTTCGCCCGCAATTATATCTAATCTTTCATTCTCTGTTAAAATATAAATTTGTGTTCGTATATTTCCAGCACTAATATTACTTCTTATAGATAAAATAACATTAGATGTTCCATATTTTTCGCCAAGTTTTAATATTGGAGTCCTTGCATATCTTCTAATTGACATATATTAAACCTTTGTTCAAATAATTCGTTGCCCAAATAATCTGATTCCTGTTCTTCCTATTCCACACCGAATCGTCGTGCCCATCCGGCTACGCCACGAAATGATGGGATTCCCGATCTTCCTATACCTGGTATTGATATATTATTACCTGTTGTTGGCTCGGTAGTAGGTACTGAAATGTTTCTAGCAGAGCGTGCTTTATAAGAATTAAATGAATTAATCTTATCTTGTGTTGTATTTTCCGTTTCAGTATCAATAATCATTGCGTTAGAAGAATTACCAACAGGGTATACAGGTGCATTCATAAAGCCATTAGAATCAAGTCCTGGTGGAAGATCAAAGATTGGTTTAAATTGAATTGTAATTTTACACATAGTTGGAGCACGATTTCCATAACCACTGGTTTCCCATAATGCTTCATCCATCATCCAGTCCATTCCAATATTTGAAATAAATCCAGCCATGCCATCTCCTCGTGTGGTTTCAAAGGCTCTCAAAATAGGATTGTTGGTAGTTGATAAAAAACTTTGAGTTGCACTTAGACCTTCCGTCCTGGCTTGGTTTTCAGCGACACGAGCAGCGTTGAAGACAGCGGTATTTGCCACTCTTGTAATCTCACTTTCAATAATTGCAGATCTCCATCTTGTTGGAGATGGTCCCGAAGTGACATCTCCAGTGCCTAATCTAAATAAAAAAGGAAAATCTAATTTCCTTCCAGGATGTCCATGTAAATCGGGAGGTTCTATGGCTGTTACAATGTACACTTTATTTTCGGCATCTTCAACTGCTGTTACTCTCACATCTACTGCATTACTCGAAATTGTAGTTGCAATAACTTGATCATTAACACTGCTTGGAAGACCAGTGGACCTGGGTTGACAATTAAATGGTCCTGTCATACTAAGACCAGATATCCAATTTAATATGAATTTTTCTCCTATGTTAAATTCCCCGCTTTCCATTCTTTGTCTAACTTGAGCTGTTTGTTCCTCCGATGCAGCACTGTTAGTTCCAAGTCCTTGTAATTGTGCAAGACCAAAAAGTCTGCCCATACCAAAAGTACTGTAATTACTTTTAACTAAATCACCAACTCGCATTCTAATCATTGGTGAAGCCGCAGGAACTTGAGAAAAGGGTTGATAAAAATTTTTATTTTCAAAAGATAATTGTCTTCCTGCGGTATATTGAGGATAAACCATAGTTATAAATTTATTTATTTTATACCACATTTGATCAAAATCAGATTCATTAACAGCAGCAACTATAAAAGATAAACCAATAGTTCTTTCTGTATTTTTATAAATGTGAACAGGATCTGCTCTGCCATAAACTACATCTGATTGATAATTTGCTTGAAATGTATCCTCTAAAGTTTTAAGGAAAGCATGAAATGAAATTATTTCATTTGTTCTAAGATCATGAAAATAAAATGGAACATAACTAGCATCTAATACTTGCTCAATTGCTTTCGATTGAACTCTGGTTAGTCTATTCGTTTCTGTAGACTTTACATATTTTTTAGATGCTAGATTATTTAAATAATTATTATTTCCTGTTAAACGAGCTTCTGCTGTTTTAACAGAATTTGGTAAAATGTATAGAGAAGGAGTAGAACCCATAGCCCAGGATGTTTTAGTGCCATATAACCAATCTTGACTTGTTGGAGATAATTTTGTTCTAGAAATCAGTGAAGCAGGATTTATTTTCGTATCATCCAAATCAAGATCGTCTCTTTTTGAATTTATTATATCAGCTACTTGTCCAATATAATCATCTGGATTAATAGATGCTTGTCTTGCTGCTGTTATGGTATGATCACCCATTAACAAAATAATATTCATCATATTAATAAATTTAGAATTTACTAAATTTTTTGCAATATTTGCCATTGCCAATGGATCTGGAACTGTCAAGGTATCTAAACCGAGTTCTTGAAAAAGAATTTGCATTAATCTTCTTAAAATTGTAGCTTTAAATCCTTGATCAGAATGCATTAGATCATATACAGGTAATGTTGACTTTTCGGAAAAAAACAAATTGAATCCAATTAGAAGACATTCAGTTGCTTTATTGGCAGTAGGAATTAAAGGAGGATGAGGAACAAAGCTTCCAATTCCAGAGGGTATTGCTGAAGCTACATCAGCAAGTTGTGCGATTGCAAACATGATTGTTTTTACAATGTTATATGCACCTAATGCTGAAAATTTTGAATTAAAGACTTCTGCTGGAGTATACATTGAGCCATAGGAATAACGTGTTTCATCGGACAGGTCTATTTCAACTTTAGGCTTTACATAGTCTGGGTTTGCTGCTTGAACAACTTCTGTAGCAGTAAATCTATTGAATGGTATTTTAACCCCATATTTTGTTTCATCTGGAGGAATTATATCTATTTCTGATTGAGTAATTCCTTGTTTAACTTCTCCACCTCCAGCGGCGAATAATATTCTAGAGCCTAAATTTTTTAATTCTTCAATAGTTAATGTTTGTAATCTCTCACCAGTGACTTGTACTGTATTATCACTTTCTACATTAGGAAATTTTCTTGGAGAATGTGAACCCAATTTGGGTTGCAGAATTAAAGAGCCAATTTTACTTGTATTTTCTTTAGTAGTAGAATCGCCATAAATTAGTTTATTATTTGGATTTAATAAATTATTTTCTGCTAATTTTTCTTGTGTTGTCTTTGGTAATAAACCAGGATCAAATTCATTTTCCGGATTTATTTGATTAAATAATTGAATCACACTAGGATCTTGAGAATTTAATCCTTTACCTTTTCTTACATTTAATTTTAAGAATTGTGAATCTGATGATTGTTTAAAAGCAGATAAAGCTTTCTGAGAATCGTCGGTAGAAAATTCATTAGAAAAACTTTTTACAACACCAGCAGGTTGATCCGAAATAACAGCAGGACTTCCATCTGGGTTTTTTAATGTTGTTGGATTGGAACCTACAGAAAGTCGATATTCATTACCAGCATTTTGGGTTTGTTTACTAATGTGATTTACTGTAACTTCTTTATAGTATTGAGCTACATCATCTCCATTAGTATTCCCTCCTCCAATAGTGACTTCATTAAAAGCAGCGGGTCTTTGTTCTTCCATGTTTGTTGTATATACAATAACTCTACTCCTTGAAGGTTCAATTTTTTTCAAGGAAGTTTTTGTATCAAATATGGAATTGTCATCTATTGTCATGGCTTACTTGGTTCTTTAAAAGGTTTTATATAAACTTCTTCTACTCTATTAAATAGCAATTTTAAAAAATTATGAACCTGTTCTTTTGATTCTTCTTTTGTGTTTTCCTCAATATCTTTTTTGAATTCATCAGAAGATATAAATGTTTCATATAAAGTTTTATTTTCAGACATAAAATTAACATCCTTGTGAAACTTTTACTATGGCGGTGGACCTTTTACTAAATGTCCAGCTTTCTGCAAGCTAGTAGATAGTTCTTCAGAATCAAGAGTAACATTTACTTGAATATTGAAATTAATATTGCCATTAGAAATCTTATATTCTGTTGTTTTACCAAGAACAGTTTCAGATATAGATTTCAATGTAGCTGGAATTGTGATTGGATTCTTAGAGAAATTTTTCAATTGTTGGTCTATATCTGTAACATTTTTCAACATTGCATTTAATGCTTTAGTCGAAGGAGCAAGGATAGTTGCCGGATCTAATTCTGAAGTATATTCTTGAATCTCAATTAATTTTGTCGTCATCGATTCAAAAGATGTATGTATTCTGCCTACTTCATCATTAATTTTACTTATTGATCCCGCTGCTGCTTGTAAGCCTGTAACATCATATGTTTGAAATCCCATCTGTATTCTTGTAATCATTCTCATGAAAGCATTTCCACCGGCAGTTACTCTTTCAGTAAGTCCGCTGAAATTTTTCAACAAACTACCAGTTGCTTGTACTGAGCTAACTGCTGTTCCCATTTCATTGAAAGTAGTGCTTACTTGATTGAATATACTTGTAATACTTTCTAATTTACCTATTGTCTGTTGATTCTCAAAATATGTTTTAAGCTCATTTACTTTAACTTGAATACCTTCAGGACCAGTCCATTTTCTAAAAATTACTCCAAATCCTTGCCTTGTTGCATTAAGATTTGTTTCTAAAATTTTAGGATTTACACTTGTCGTATTAATTGATGTAAAAATTTCTTTAACACTAGCAAAAATACCAGCTATATTTTGGAGTAATGTACGTAATTCTTCTCCAGTGCCACCAACAGCATCCTTTAACTCCTCGGATATGTTTCTTAAATCAGTCAATGGTCCTTCTAAACTTTCCCCGATGACTTCATTTATTGAAATAATTCTTGTTGATAATTCTCTTATTTGTGCCCGACTTGGTAACATTCTAGAAATAGCTCTAAGTTGTCTTGCTGTTGGAAGTTCTTGTACTTGTTCTAATAAACTACTTGATGTAGGTTCTTCTACAGTTGATGCTGCAACGGCTGGGGGAGTGTTTGCTGCTACTCGGGCTGCGGGAGCATTTGGCATACCACGAACAGTAGTTTTTGGAACAGCTTCTTGTCCAAAAAGTGCATTCAAACCTTTTTCTAGATAACCACTAGCCTTGGATAAACTTTGAGTAAATGAATTACCTACTTCAGCTCCAGCAGCAGTAGCCGCAGCAGCCAATCCAGTACCCACTAAGAATCCAGATAAGGGACTCCCTGGATTTCCTTTAATGAATTCATCCATACCTTTAGACATACCTTCTAACATTTGTCTGCCTAATGTGGTGAAAGTTGCAACTATTCCTCCACCAGCAGAAGCTGCTATTTCTGAATCTTCACCAAAAATACTTTTTAACAACGATGTAAAGGCACCTGACAAGGAATCTCCTAAACCAACAGAATCAAATAAACTACCAAATGTGCCCCCTATGTCTGAAAATAAAACACCTAAAGATTCAAAAATGCCTGTTACCAAAGCACCACCTTTAGAACCTTCACCAAAAGCACCTAGCAATGCTTCTTTAAGAGTATTCCAAACATCAGTAGCTGTAGTAATAATTTGCTGTATTATACCAGGTTTATTTTGTTCTCCTGGAACAAACATTTCAGCAAATACCTTTTGGACTTCTACAATGCTTGCTTTTAAGATGCCTAACATTCCAAAGATTAAAGCTTTTATAAAATTGCCTGCCCCCTTTAGAATTTTTGTAAATCCACCACCACTTGCTGAGAAGAATTTAGAGAATATATTTTGTATTCCTTGAATGAAATTTTGACCAGCAGCTTCAGGATTTATGTTTACATTTTTAAAGAAACTTTGTAGCACTTCTCTTACAGAGTTCATCATCGCACGCCAGCGTGCTGGTTGAAATATATCTGCCAAACCTCCAAATATTTCTTGTACGCCTGGAAAATATTTTACGAAATCTCTTCCGATACGAATACCTTCAGTAAATACGATTCTCATTACTTGTCGTATTTCCATCATGATAAGCCGGAATTCCCGTGACCGCATTATGCCTTTAGTAAAGCCCTCAAAGAATATTTGGAAGAATCCACCTTGCATTTGTTGTCCAGATTGCACCATTCGATCTATAGAATGTGACAATTCTTGCATTGCTTCTGTTTGTGATAATTGTTTTTTCTGTGCCGATTCAGATTGTTTTTGAACATCTGCATAAGATTTACTTTGATTCTTTAAAGAAAACCCTAATCTAACTGCTGATTCATCCATGTTTGTAGCAGAGACTAAAGCAGCTATTTGCTGTCTGCTCATTGTTTCAACAGATTGTCCAGTAGCAAAGAATTGCTTACGCAGCGTTTCAAATCGTGCGGCTGGGTCTTGTTCTTTCATCATTTGCAATGCATCAACTTGTATACCGAATTGCTGTGCTAATGTTGCGGAATTTTTAGCAGCAGTTTCAAAGTTATCAAATCCTTCAACTACTCCAATAACGTTTTTAACTGTCAAACCAAGTTGACGCATATGTGCAGAAATGTTACCTAAAATTTGAGGAGAAATTCCACCAAAATTTTTCACATCTGCGATCATTTCTCCTATATCACGACCTATTTGTCTCGCTGATGATCCGAATCGGTTTGCTAATCCAAGTGATACTTGTGCAATTTGTCTACCTTGTTCTTCCAAAGTGGTTCCAGTTGTAATCGCACGAAGACCTAAATTTCTCATTCCATCTTCTGAAAGATCAAAAACTTTTCTATAGGTTAAGAAATGTTCTGCCTGTCCTTCTAGTTGACTGCCTAATTGTGAAATGGTTGCTCCTAATTCATTAGAAGCTTTTAAAAATTCTTGCGCCATTTGACCACGGCTACCAAATACCCTTCGAACGGTCAATCCAGTTTCTGCTAACATTCCATTGATATTTTTAACTGCTCCATATACTTGTCCACCAACTCCAGATCTTAAATCACCGAATGATTTTCTTATATCTTCAATAGCTTTTCTATATTCGTTAGAACCACCACCAGCTTGAGCTGTAGTAAATAAAGCATCTAAAGGAGCAAATACAAGATTTACTAATCCTTTACCTATATTAAAAAGAGAACTAAATGATTGAGTTAACAATTGGAAAGTGGTTCCAAAAACATTTCCAAGCGCACCAAGATGTCCTTCAATTTCTTGAAAAATATTTCCCATTTCTGTCATCATGGTACCAATGACTCCTCCGACCACTGGGATTTGACTCATGGATGATGCTAGAGTATTGAATGCAGAAGATGCGTATAAAGCACCAGCTCCAGCAGCACGACTTATTTCTGCTGGAATAAATGATTGTCCGTTTGGAGTTAATGCTTCTTTACCAGATGCAGCAGCGGCTGTTGGACTAAAACCAGCACTTCCAGTTGCTGTACTTCTAGATGAAGTATTTCTGTCAACAGAAGCAACAAGTCTATTAATTGCATTTATTAAATCTGGATCCATTTTTTACTACTAATAAATTAATACTTTATTAATTACAATCAAATAAATTTTTTTATATGAAAAAAATATCTTTTATATTGTATTTATGTTAGAATAAATTTGGAGTTATGATGAGTAAAGAAAAATTAAAATTATTTATTGAATCAGTTGTTGCTAAAGAATTGGCTGCTGAAGATGATTTGGAAGGTACTATCAAAGATGTTTTATTACAGCTTTTTGATTCCCATATAAATTTAGATGGAATTAAAGACATCACTATAATAAAAGATGTAATAATAGAGGAATTCTTTAAAACAACTTATTTTCAAGATGCCCTTCAAGCCGCAGCGGAACAATTAGCAACAACAAACTTGAATGAAGCTAAATATCATGGCAGAACAGTTCCTCTTAATAAACGTATGCAAGGGGATGTTAAAAAATTTAAAGTTTATGTTAAAGATCCAAAGACCGGTAACATTAAAAAGGTAAATTTTGGTGATCCAAACATGAGAATTAAAAAAAGCAATCCAAAACGTAGAAAATCATTTAGAGCCAGACATAATTGTGAAAATCCAGGTCCAAAAACAAAAGCTCGTTATTGGTCTTGCAAAGCTTGGTGATTCATGAAAAAAATATCAGAAAAAATTCTTAACTTACATCATCCAAAAAGTGGATATAAAAAAACCATTAAAGTAAAAAAATATAAAGCACCAGATGGTAATTTAATAACATCCTACGTTGATGCTGGAATGCAGGATTCTGTTCAAGTATTTGCTTTAACAGAAAATAACAATGTTATAATTGTTAAACAGTACCGTCCTGGTTCTGAGAAAGAAGAGATTGAACTTCCTGGTGGAAGAATTGATGAAGGCGAATCAAAAGAAAAAGCTGCTCATAGAGAACTTAAGGAAGAAACTGGATATACAACAGATAAACTATTTTATCTTGGCAGCAAAACATATTCTCCTTATTCAGAAGGAAGAATCTATTTCTTTGTCGCCCTAAATTGCTCTAAAACCGACAATCTCAAGTTAGATAGAGACGAGTATCTATCAGCACATGAAATGCCTTTAAAAGCCTACAGGGAGCTTATGAAGAAGTCTAACACTCGTGGTGTTGATTGTGCCTATATGGCTTTAGATAATCTTGATATGCTTTGATTTAAAACAAAATAAATAAAAAAGCCCAGATAAATTCTGGGCTTTTTTTATTCAGGTAAATCTTCTTAATCTTGCAGGAGATTCAGGTCTATGCCTTCCAAGAAGTGCTCTGGTTTGAGCATCATTATGATGAGTACCTTTTGTTAATTCGTTACCGTTATCTTTACCTTTTTCAATTTCTTTCTTTATTCGTTCTATTAGCCATCTTTTATATGTTACAGGGAAATCGTAATAATCCTGCCATGTCATGCCAAAATAATAACCTAATAAAAAAAATGGCTCTAATAGAACTTGTTCTTTACTTTCTGGAGTTAGGCCAAAAAAACGTAGATCCCATCGGAAGGGCACCCTCCTCTGTATGATCACAATTTCTGCAATTAAAAGTAACGCTCATATGAACGCCAGGTTCATGATCTTCAATATACTTTCTTAGCTCTAGTGAATCTCTAGCTGGCATATAATTAACAAGCTTAGAAATAAGTCCTCTTTCACGATTACCATCAATTTCTACAATAGAATTAAGAAGTCTGGTTGTTACAACGTTTTCTGTAACAATTCCTTTCTTTTTTCTCATTTCCATTTGTTGAGCAATTTCTTCTTCTTCTTTACCAGTCAAGAATTTAAAGCCAACTGTTTTATTTGAGACAGGCAATTTAAATCTAAATAAATTTTCACCAGCATTGGCTGGTTCTAAATCTAGTGGTTTAATTGGTAATTCAGTTAAATCAAATTCAATTTCATTTTTAAATTCACAACTTGGGCAATTCCAGTTAGCTGCATATTCTCTTCCATAACCAGAGATTCTTACTGCAATCATAAGTGCATTTCTGTCACCAGTTAATAAAGAACCGACATCAACTGCTGGATTTATTAAACAAGCTTTTATTAATTCAGAAATAACAGTGCCTTTTTTAATAAGAGCACGAGACATGAGAATATCTTCATCTCTTGCCGTCATAGCTCTATATTCTATCTGTGTTGCATTGTGTAATGGATGTTCTAATCCATATACTTTACCGGCTGATGGAAGCGGAACAGCATCGATTGGAATTTCTATTCCTAGTTCTCTTTTAGCATATTCTTCTCTAGAGACTACAGGAACTCCATTACTATTTGAACTCATAGCTGCTTGCTGTGCAGCAAAGATTGAATTTCTTAATTCTCGATTGTCATTTTCAGACATAAATTTTTACTTCTCCTATTCATGTTTAGTATGAAAACTAAACAAAATATGTATTATTAAAATGTATAAAAAATAAGCCGCTTAGTTATAAGCGGCTTATTAAAATATGATTTGAGAATTTTAGATCAGTATTGAAGTACAGCGTTATCGTATTTTAAAGTAAGTTGGATTTCTGTCATATCAGCATCGCTTGAATAATCTAGATCACTGAATGTTGCTTTTTCTACGAACGCACCTTTGATATCCCAAAGTTGAACTACTGTACCAACTGGGTCTAACATTTTAATTTGAATATCACGTTTATAGAAATCTGCATAACCACCACGACCAGAAACGCTTTCAAAACAGGAACGAACCCATTCCATTACTTGTTGAGCGCCGGATGGAGCAATTGGATCATGCAATGTTACATCGATAGATTCAAATTTTGTTTTTCCTGCTAAGTAACGTGTGCTGTTAATCCATGGTACTTCAATTGTTGAAGTTGAAGTAGAAGGACGTTTGCCTGATTTTACTAAAAATGAATCGATACCTTCAATTGCAAATACGAATCTACGTTTTTGCAATGGTTCAAACTTGGTTGGTAACATGTCTGTTACTGATAATGTCTCTGCCATAGTATTGTTCCCTTATTTCTTAATTAAATATTGTTATCAAATAGAATTTGATAAAATTTCTTTTACCATTTCTCTAATTTTTTCTTTCATAGATTCTGCAACAGCAGATTGTCTTGGTGCTTCTTCTGGGGAGACTTTTCTATGTAAAGAAACTTGTGCTGGTTTTAATTTTTCTTCAACGCCAGCAATTGCTTCTTTAACAGTTTTTTTCTTCTTTTTGGCTGCTGTTTTTTTGGCAGTTATTGCAAAGTTAATTCTTTGTAATAATTTTAAATCATGAGCAGATAGCTTTTTATCGCCTGCACCTTTCTTTTGAAGAGCAGCTTTTTTCTTTTCTAGATCTGCCATAGAAAGATTTTTCTCTTCTGGCACACCAAGTTGTTTTGACAATGCTCCCTTTTTCTTAACAGCAGCTTGCATCCATTTTTGTTTTTTCTCTTGCATTGGTAATACAAGAACAATTTCTTCTTCTTCAGGATTATGACGACCTTTTCGGGCGCTAAGAGTATCGAACAGATCTTTCATGCCATCATGGTCTTCCATGCCATGATGAGCTTCCATATCGTGGTAACATTCGTTTACTGCTTCAGAAATCATCTTTTTTAGTTCTTTTATTGTAATTTGCATTTTATATCCTATTATTCTAAATTATTTTCAGATTGTTCCTGGATTTGTAATTACGAAATCTACAGAAAGGAATTCTAGTGTACGTGTTGGTTGAATGTAAATCTTACCACGGATTGTCTTGTTCTCGAAATCTGCTTGCGTTGTTGTGCTTGTATCAATCTTAACAAGATAACGATCAACGCCGTTTTGATCTTGAACTCTTTTAAGAATTGGAGTAACAAGACTTGAGAATCTTGCTAAGGTTTCAGCTTTACCTTGTTCGAATATTATTCTGTTTGCAATTCTCTTAACTTGACGACGAAGGTCTATTAGAAGTCTTCTAACGTTTACTCTTTCAAGTGCAGATTGTGAATTTAGAACAGTCTTTTGACCCCAAACAACTACTCCATCACTACCTGGGAAAGATGTAAGTGGATTAATTCTTTCTGAATATAGATCATCTAGATTTTCTCTTGTAAGCATCAAAGATGATTGATTTGTGGTATCAAGCGCACCTCTTGTAAAACCTGCTGGTGCAAACCATGGATAACTTACTGAGTCATTCTTGCCGAATGCGCCAAGTACTACAACAGTTGGAGGAACTTGACGAACTACATCGTTATATTCATCTCTCATTACTACATCTGGGAAATATGCAGCTCCGAAAGAAGAATTTAATCCTCTATCTCTGAAAGCATTTGCTGTGTATCTTACAGAAACATCTTGTAAACTTGAAGTAACAAGAGTTCCATTTACATCATATTCTTGTAGATCCATTAACAATAGAGAATCAAATCTAGATTCAACTACTTGCAATGCCCTGTCTGTGATAATTGGATGACGCAATCCAGGAAGAGTTAAGAGTTGAATATCAACTTCTGTTGCATCAGAAATGATATCAAGAGTCTTGTTATATGCAGATACCGTTGGTCCATTTGTTGTTCCACGATCTGCTTTAGACATTTCTTCAACTATGGCTTGATTTGTTAATTCATTTGTATCTTCATTGAAGATTCTTACGCCATCAAATCCACCTTGTAAATTAACTGTAAATTTACCTAGTAATCTTACAGTTGTATCCGTTAAATCAGTAACTTGAAGTGCTCTTGTGAAGTTCACAACATCTGGTGCAACGTTTCCAGGACGAACATAACTCCAGCTTATTAATTGGGTCGTATCTGCAAGATTACTAGAAGAAACATATTTGATTTTAATATTTTCTAGTGAGAAAGCATTGTTGTTAAAACGATCTGCATCAAGGATTCCATTAGTAGTTGTATCTGCTGTTCCTTGATTATCTTCAACAACAATGTTTACATATTCAGTTTGGAAATTTGGATAATATGCGGTGAATCCTTTGATTGTTGGATCAAAAACACTGCTTTTATTTAATTCTGTAGCAGAAGTTCTTTGTTCAAATTGAACACCCCAATACAAACCTCTATCTGCGGTTGTAGAAGCATTTGTTCCTCTATTAAGATTTACTCTGAATGGTACTGGTACTTGAACTACATTTGAAGCAGCGGCTGGAAGAGCTGTTCCAAAATAAGTTGTATCAGAGAAAGTTTGTAGTGGAGATGAACCAGATGTTACTAAATGTGGTAAACCACGGAAACCAACTGGAAGAGCTGATTCTACCATTTCTCCAGAAGCTACTTCATCGGCTACTAAAACACGAATATATTTTGATAGATTTATGAAGTCACCTGAAGTAACAAGTTTTTGTTGCTGTATATCGAAATTATAGTATGTATTATAATCACCAATTACTTTGGCAATATAATTTGGAGATGAAGGATTTAAAGATAATCCTCTAAATGATTCAATAACTACTTTATTTTTATCATTGTCATTAAAATCACGTACAAGAATATCAAATGTTCCATATTGATCTACATCTGTAGCATTTTTTGGAATAATATTTTCAATTGAAATTTTGAATAGATTATTTGATGAAGCACCATCATGAAGAGAAAATACTCTAAATAGATTTTTAGCAGAACCACCAAATCTTTGTGAAACAAACCATGGTGTTTTAGCAGTTCTAAATCTGTCTTCAAAATTTTCATAATTTGGAACAGTAGTTGTTCCTAAGTTTCTTGTTTGAGAGCCTGTAAAGATGAAAGCAATGTTTTGTAAGCTTGGGATTGCTGAACCTGTTATAGCACCATTAAATCCAGAACCAGTTGGAACAGCAAGACTTGGATGAATTTGGTATTCTGAATATAGTACATAGCCTGCTTTTTCAAGCTTATATGGATCTATGTTGAATAAATTGCCAAAATAATTTGGAGCTTCGACATCAAATGAAGCTGTTATTGCGAATGGATAGGTGGCATCTGTTCCTTTGTGTCCATTTAACAACATGACGAATTCTTGTCTTGAGGAAGCTAAATTCAAAGAACCTGTAAAGGATCCTTTTTTGGTAGCTTCTGTTCCAATTGTTGCATTAGTAATAGCGTTATCAGAACCGGCAATAGAAGAAGAGAGTGACAATAAAACACCACTAGCAGCTAATAAAACACCTCTTACTACTGGAACACCACGAGCTGGTAAACCTGCATCAGTAAAGACACTTGAATTTAAACTTTGGCTCATGAAACAACCAAGGAAATATGTTCTTCCTAAATTGCCTGCAAGATTTGCATAAGGATTACTTCCTAACGCACCACCAAGTGAAACTTGTTGTGGTTGTTCAGAACCAACAACATAACCAGCATTTATTACTTTACCAGCATTTGGACTGGATGTAGTTCTTGCGTTTCCATCACCAACACCAAGAACACGAACATATGTTGCAGATTGTTGATTTCTCAACCATTCTGAAACAGCCAATGGACCATTATAGAAATTATCATTTGGCTGTCCGAATGTTACGAAAAAATCTTGTGTTGTTGCTACCGTTACAGGAACAAAAGCCGGACCTCTTTCAGAAGTACCTACGACACCGGCTGGAATGCCATTTGGTTGGATTGCTGTAGGACCAGTTAGATTTATTGTTCTTGCTGAAACACCGGGACTTTTAAAGCTGATTTGCGCCATTTTTTATGAACTCCAATTTCTTTTATTAACTATTAGCATCACACGAATTGGACCCCTGCACGGGTAATCACAAAGTCGATTGCGATGAATTCTACTGCCTTAACTGGGACGAGAAGAATTTTTGCATTCATTTTGTTGTTTTCTACATCAAGGTTAGTATTATTTGTCTCATCACAAATAACTTTGAATTGCTGTAATCCTTGTCTGCTTTGAACATTCGTTAAGATTGGGGTAACATTCTTAACAAATTGTTGTCTTAATGCAGGAGTAATTTGTTCGAATATTAATCTATTGCCGACATCAACTACTTGACGTTGAACATCAAGAACCATTCTTTGAACGTTGATACTATCTAGAGAAGTTCTTTGATTATCAAGAGTTTTTTGTGCAAAGATTACATAATTTTCTCTTGGGAATTTAACAATTGGATTAATTCTTGCAGCATATACTCTTTCTCGATCAGATTGATTCAATCTTGTTCTTGTTAGAGAAACGAAATCAAGAGCAGCTCGATTAAAGCCAGCAGGAGCATACCATGGATATGCGACCTTATCATTGTAACCAAGAGCCGCCATGGCTGCTATAGAAGCTGGTACAGTTACTTTTCTTTGACTATTGTTATCTGTAATAACGATATCTGGGAAATATGCTGCGGCTAATGTGTTGTCTATATTTCTTGATTCGAATTGTGCAGATGTTTGTTCGATACTGATTATTGTTCCAGTGTTAACTGTTTCACCATCCCATATTCTCTCAACATTTTGATTGTAATTTGGGATATCTATTGTGTAGATTGACATGCCATAGTTTGAATTAGCTGCTAAAGCATAATCTGAAACTAATGGATCTCTTTGCCCAGGAATTGCAAGAATATTTGTATTGACAAGCATTGGATTTGTAATGATATCAATTGCTGTTCTATAAGAATTTACAGTACTATTTTGTATTCCAGTTCCGTTTTGGTTGAAACTAAATCCTGGAGATACGAAATTACCAGCACAGTTACCATATATTGAACCACGAGATTCTGCTGATGTAGAACGATCATTGAAAGATACTGCATTCCTATCAAGAATGTTGATACCATCATAACCGCCATACAATATAGTCGTAAATTGTGCATAGTTTGAGAAGTTATTGAAAATACTTCCTGAAGCACGATTTAATAATGTTGCAAATGTTATTCTTGGATTGCCGCTAACATCATCTGTTATTGTATAATTTGTTACATCTGGAGAGCCGTTTCTTATGTAAGCGGCATCTTTCATGTAATTGTCAACTGTATTTGTTAAATTGGTATAACTTGAAGCATTTAATGCAACTCTTGCAAGAGTAAACTTGTTGCTATTGAATGCATCAGTATTAGAACCAGTAACTAAAGCATCCAATTCTCTTACACCAAAGAATTTAGTTAATGAAGATACTAATGAATTTTGTCTTAATTCTACGTTTGTATTGAAAATTTCCGTGTTTCTTTCAAACTTAACACCCCAGCACAAACGAGAATCAGCAATTTCTGTTAATCCTGATTCCCCTGTGAAAGATGGAGAAGTATCAACAGAACCACGGGTTAATTTGAATCTAAATGGAAGTGGAGGAACAATTGCTGCCAAAATTCTAGCATCAGCAGTAGAAGAAGCTGTTGCTGCAAATCTTATATTGCCAGCAGCTCCAACAGAATCAGACAACAGAGAATTAGTCTTTAGGAATTCTGGTCCACGGAAACCAAATGGCAATGCACTATTTGGGACATTACCTCTTTCAACTTCAGAATTTACTACAACTCTAATGTAATTTGATTTATTTGGGTAATTTCCTTCAACTACAACTCTTCTATCACCTAAATCTACAGCATCAAAATTAAATCTTACTGATGTGTCTCCTATTACTCTTGCAATATAGTTATCTGATTTTGGATCTAGACTTACATTGTTAAATTGTTCAAGTACTTCTTGTTGATAATCGTTATCAGCAAAATTTCTTACAAGTACAGTAAATGTTCCGAATCTATTTTGTGGATTTGTAGAGGCATTTAAAGAGACAATAGAAATCTTAAATTTACTATTTGCATAAGCGCCATCGTCAAGAGATTCAATTCTAAACAAATCATATTCAACATTACCAAATGGTTGTGAAATAAATGATGTTGTTTTTGGATTCTTGTATCTTGTATCAAATCTGCCGAACATGTCACGGAATTTCAAAGATGTAATACCGGAGTTAACAGAAGTATTTTGTGAACCGGAAGCGATACAAATATCATTGCTTCCAGTGCCTACGTTAGCGACTTCTGAATCTACGGCGAAATCAGCATACAAATAATGTCTTTGTTCTCCAAATTTTTCTGGATCTGTGTTTAGCAATTTGCCAAAATAATCTTCTTGACTTGGATCTAAACTGGCAGTGAAAATTCTAACGCCCAAATTCCCATCGCCATTTCCGAATGTAGCACCTTGAGATGTAGAAACAGCGATTCTAATCTTTCTAAGAGTTGCATCTGGAGTGGCATAATCATCAGAATTGGCTGACCAAGCTTCTCCAAGATTCATTATTTGGATTCTTGTATCATTAGCTGTGAAAATTGCACCACGTACAAGATATACGCTGTCATTACCAGAACCATTAGTCATTGTATAACTTTGATTATCTGTAAACATTGGAAATCCAATGGCTTCAGATCCAGTTACATCATGTCTTGCAAGTAAGAATTGAACATAGCCTTGTTCTAATCCAATAGCATTTTTAGAACCTGTGATTTTAAAACCAGCATTAACAACTAATCCTGTTGTTCTAGTGTTTTCAATATCTGTAGAGGTTTGATTAGAACCAGCACCCAAAACTCTTACGAAGGTTAGTGCATTTCTATTTGCCAAGAATTTTTCTACTGCATATGGCGCAGCATATTTTGAATTCAGATCTCCATATTTAGAAATGAAATCATTAAAAGAACCAACAGTGTATGGAACGAATGCTGGTCCTTTTTCAGAAGCGCCGACAATACCGGCAGGTACTCCAACAGGACCGCTTGATACTGCGGTCAAATCTATTTCTCTGTCAAAGAAGCCTGGGAATTTAAAAAGTTGTTCTGCCATTTTATCCTCTTATTTTGAGCCTTACTATTTTTGAATGCTTCAGATTCTAAATAGTTTTTATAAATTGGGTTATCTACTATAAAAAGAAAATAATTGTATTTCATTTCAAAGAAAGCAGAAATTCCTCAATAGTTTGAATATCTGAGGCTGCAAAAACTGTTTCTCCGCTCTTTTGATTGGATTCTAAGATGCTTACATACTTAAAATTCTTTTTTCCAGTCATAGGATCAATAACATTTTTTTTGTAATATAATCTTTGAGTTGTAGTAGGGGTTTGAGCTTTGGCGGGATCTGCTTCAATATCTGTTAATGAAAATTTGTTTTCTGCTTTGTTTTGTATAGCATCAATTGCTTTTTTAGGTTGTAATTCAGAACCAAGAATGTTAGTTTCAAATGATATGTTAGGAGCAGAAATCCATCTTCTAATTGGAACCAGATCAGATGGTCCTTGACCAGCTAATAAATAACCTTTTACATCAACTGTAAAATTATATCTTATTAATCTTTCTTGATCTGTAAAATCATCAAAATTATCACCTTTAGTGAAATCATCATTTGCATTTGCCATAAACCAATAACCTTTATCAGTTACAAGTTTCCAATTTCTTCCTTGTGGCAAATATGATGTCATTAATGTTTCTATCATATAATTCATATGTTGAGTATATTTGGTCCAAAATATTATTTCATATGTAGCTTTGAAAAATTGTGGCTGTGGAATGCTAATAATTTCAAATAAATTATTGTTATTGTGAGCCTGTAATAAACCACCTTGCAATGTTTCTAAAGTGTTCTTATAATCACCTTGTGGTCTATTACTTGATGGAAAATTAGGATCTAAATTTTTCAAACCTAATTTATTAATCAAAGATTGATAATCTCTATCTTGTGGATCAAACCTCCTCTTGATAAAAATATTGCCAGTTGTTTGATTTATACCACGACTGTTTTGTTCTGCATAAGAATGAAGTATGTTTGCTCTACGAATAGAAATCGCTGGCAATACTAATTCTTTAGAACGTTTATCACGAGGTGGCTTAAGACTTTTTGCTAAAGCAAATCGTTCACCTGTAGCTAAAATTACATATGGTTTATTTAATTCTATTTTACCCGCAGATGCTCTTATTACCTTTTTTGTAAAAGGAATAGTTTTATCAAATAAATCAAATATTGCAAAATCACAATCTTCTATTCCACATGGAGGAATATTAAATTCCGATGGAGCTTCTTCATAGCCAGAATCTAAATGATCTTTTGGGTTTCTAGGATCTTGAGGTATGTTTTGGCGAACTATATTATCTGACATATGATTAATTAGTTTTTATTTTATATTAATCGTCTTCATAAAATTTAGTGCTGCTATTTGTTTGATCAATGTCAACTTTCCTTGGTCCTTCTCCAAGAGCAATTGGTGCCATGTCCTCGGACAATCTTTCCCTAATTTGTCTTGTATCCCCTGTAAGTCCATCAATAGTGTTGCTATCTAAACCACGTTGTTGTTCAAATGCTTTTTGCGTGTTAGCTTCAGTAAAGTTCTTATTATTTTCATGAATTTGTTTCTTATAAAAATTTGCATCAAATTCAGATTTTCTTGCTAATCTACCAGATATCTTATAACCAAGTTCATGATCTGCTTGTCCATATATATTATTAACTTGTATAACTGCCATAATCTCAAAAGGCAAATCTCCATATATAAAATAATCGCCTTCTGAAAGAGTAAAGCCTTTGTCAAGTAAATCTCTTATTTGTACATTCAATTCTAGTTTTTGCTGTTGTTCAAACCCAAATTGATTTGTTTTAACTTCCCAACTTGGTTGACCAGCTAAAACTTCTAATTTAATCGGATTCTCAAAAATTTTATCTACAGCTTCTTCATAAATTGGATGTATTTGTGTTTTTAATGTAGAAATAGGATAATAAAAAATATATTGCCCGATAATATCTTTTATGACTTCTTTCGTAATGTCATTGATAAAGGCTATTTCTCGACTTGTTATAAATAATTTTGACATATAGATAAGTATTTAGAATATTCAGAGGGAACGTTTTATCTACTCTCCTATAAATAAATTAAATCGTGGAGGCATTGGTAGATGTTGTAATAGTTTCATTTGATTTTCAGCTCTTAGGGCACTCATCTCATCAAGTTTTTCATAAGAAAGACTTTCTAGTTTAGAAACAAGTCCACCTTCACCATATAGAAGTTCTTTTTTATCTTCACGTCCTTCAGAAAGCATAGTATCGCCATCAAGAGTTAATTCAGCTCCAGGAATAGGAATTGTTTTCATTTTACCTCTTACGTGACCAAGTATTTCTTTACTTAATGCAAGAGTCATTTGAAAGATCCAATTTCTTGCCCAAGGATTTATAGAAGAATATTGTATAAACCCCATTGGAATATTTGCTGGATTGGATGCTCCAAACAATACTGTATTTGACAAAGCAAAGTTTTGTCCACCACCGCCTGCTCCACCGCCTGCAAGGCTACCAGAAGGTTGTGAACCTGAGAAGTATGTACCGATTATTCCTGGTACCGCAGATTGTGGAAAAGAAACTCTTATCCATAATCTATCATTGAAAAATGGGATTAAATTACTTGGTGTAGGAAGTATTCTAATATTTCTACCAGTAACTCTATAGGAATAATGAGAACGTCTAACACGAGAGGCAGCATCTAACATCCCCGCTCTCAATACGTCTTCAAACAATGGAAGAACATAGAAGCGTGTATCTGGGATATAACTTTCCACAGGAAGACCTGAAGCAATGAAATTAGATGCAAGATTGCTGTTAAATACATATTGTGTAGGAGCAGAATGGAATATTTCTAGAATTTTCATTCTTCCTTGATATCCGTTACTTCCAGATAACATGTATTGTGACAAAGGCACTCCATTATTATCAACAAGTTCTGTATATAAATTATAATCTTGTCTTCCTTCGTAAAGTTTTATTGATCCTGTGTAAGAATCAAGAGTCTGACCATAGCCTACTTCTGAAGCATATGGTTCGGCTTGCCTCACAAGATATTCAAGATTTGGTTGTATATAATTGTTAACAAGATTAATGTCATTTTGATATTTTCCAGTTACTGGATCAATACTTGCAGTAGGAATACCAAGAAGATTTGTAAGATTTGAACGAGCTTGATACATGATGATTTGTGAATTAAACATTAATGCTGCTTCTTCAAAACAAGCCCATATCATCTTTTTTGTCAATTCAACGCTTAATACATCTTCGCCAAGCTTTCTTAAAACGAATGTAATAATTTTATCTGCATCAGTTTGGAATGCGACATCTGAATTGAAAAACCCAAATGGACAAGGGTTTAATGTTGTATTAAATGTTGACATTCTTTAATCTCCAACCTTTGTGACTTTTGGCAATCCCTTTGATGACTTTCAGCATATTACCACGATCTAGTTGATGAACTCTACAGAATTCACGTAAATTATATCCAATTAAAACTTCTTCATTGTTTGGATTTATAAGATATATATCGTAATATTTTTTTAATTTTTCTTTTAATATATTAGTCAAATTTTTTGTATATTCCGGATTTTCTCTTTGTTTTTTTGCAATTTTTGAATGCATTAATCTGCCTTGTTCACTTCTATGATAATCAGCTATTTTTTCTTTATTAAAACCATTTCTCATATGTTGTTTAATTGCTTTAATGCTTAAACGTTTTCTGCCTTCTTCTGAATGTTTTGGAACAGATGCAGACGAAGATAAATTCAAACAATTGTTATTATTGTAATGATTATCAATGAGTGTTTGTTCTTTTTTTAGAGCTTCTTCTCTTGTATTTGTATATGAAAACCATATCTCCATATTTTTATTATATTTTTTATATACGTTAATAAAATATTTATTATTATGTCTATTTTTTTTTATATCACAAATATGCTGATTTATCCTATGAGAACATTTATTACTTGAACCAATGTAATGATAACCTTTTTCTGGGAAGAATATTATGTAAACTCCTGGTATGTTCTTTTTGTCTTGTACATAAACAAATGGTGTTGGCTTTAATACTGTGTTAAAGGTATACATATAACTAATTAGTATGAGATTATGAGCAAACAACTATTAAAAACTTATATCCGTCAAATCATTAAAGAAACATTAGAAGCTGAAAAAAAGCTTCGTGTGTTTGACCTCGATGATACTCTTGTAAAAACTAATAGCAAAGTACACATTACAAAAGCTTCTGGAGAAGAATTATATCTCACTCCAGCAAAATATGCAGTTTATGAAAAAGAACCTGGAGATGTCTTTGATTATAGTGACTTCCAAGGTTTAGTAGATCCAAAAGCTATTGGATGGACAACGAAAATTCTTAAACGTGTAATTAATAAACACGGAACAGATGCTGCGGTTATTCTTACCGCACGGGGAAGCGAAGAACCTGCTCGGGAATTCTTTCGTCTATATGATATTCCAGAAATTCCTATAGTCGCTCTTGGAAATAGCGATCCAGAAATGAAAGCCCAATGGATCAAATATGTTGCTAAAAAGTTTGGATATAAAGAAATTGAATTCTTTGATGATAGTCCAAAAAATATAGCCGCCGTTCAAAAACTTAAAGTTCCAGGCGTTAAAATTATTGCTCGTCTTATCCTTCATTGAATATAAATTTTTTTCCAAAATTTATTCCATAATCTTCACACCAACCACCACGTAATTCAATAACATATTGGCACGGATTGGTTATACATATAGATGTTTCATCATTCGCTTTTAAACGAATTATTTCCATAACCCTTAAATCTTTATCTAATGCTACAAGATCAAGATCATATGGAACATTTTTCATCCAAAAACTTAATTGTCTTTCTTCAGGATATAAAAAAAATAAACCAAAACCATCGTGTGGTTCTGGCTTATTCATGAAACCTTCGCTTTGTTCTTCTGGTGTCGTTAGTATATGAAAATATATTTCAACACCATCTAGTGTTCCAGTTCTTTGTCCGTTAAATCGTCTCCAATTAGAGAAAATCTCTTTCATCGTCTTCATAATCAATAAATAGTTGCTTGTTAATATCAAAAGGTTCAATATAACTATCTGATACAAAAATGAACTTGTTTTCGATTAGTACGAGGAAGGAGATTCCTTCATTTAGTTTTTTCACAATAATTCCAACAGAATTAATAGGAAGTAATCCTGCGGACAAATCATAATCATAATCTGATGTTGGATTATTAACAAAATAAACCCGAACATCGATTATCCAAAAATCATTAGTTTTTACTGGAGACTTTAGGGTAACAAGATCACCAATGTTCATGTCTATAAAATATCATAAAAAGATATTTTTTGAACCTAATATTTTAAAATTCAAGGATTTATGTCGCAAGGCTTGCGAATAATGTCCCTTAATGCTTCTGCCATTGCAATTGGATCACTCGTTAACTCAAACTCTATTCCACATTCATTATATGTTCTTGCAACTACAGGATCTACAACATATGCAAATACTTCCCCATGAGTTAATGCAGAACACATATCAGTTTCCGTTATTCTTGGCTCTCTATAACTTTGCCCAGCTTCATCAGTAAACAATATAATAATCCTTACTGCATTCTCTCTCCATCCAATACGTAACTCATCATCCATCCCTAACATATATACCGCATCATATGAAGGTTCACTTCCTCCTCCAATGCCAAGAAAGCTTGAATTCAATATTGGATTAAATATAGAAAAAGGAACAAGACGAGTAACTACACTAACTTGTCCGTCTATGGAACCCGGCACCAATACAAGTCCAAATCGGAATGATGTATCTCCACTAAACGTGCTTGTAAAGGCGTCTGTAGCCCTTTTAACGGCTGCTATTCTTAATGCCATGCTACCAGACGTATCTATCGCATAAACAACGTCAAAGCCCTCCGAGGGAAATGGAACGCAACCCGTAGAACTTAACACGCCGTCAACACAACCATCACAATCATTATCTATGTCGTCACAAGCGTATGTCCCACTCTCTATACGAGGAGGAATAGAACCTATGCATTCATCCCAATAGCCTTCATAACATACTTGAACACCACGCTCACATGGAGGATTTAATACTTCTGTCGCACCTAAATCTCTATCGTAACACCAACGAGATACTGGACCACGACTATCTCCATCAATGGTTCCATCACAATCATTATCAAGATTATCACAAACTTCTGGAACACATTCTATACGAGTGCAATGTCCTATAATGCATCCATATCCAGAACTCGGATATCCGCATTGATCATCAAACTCACATACCGCACCAGTAACATCGGTTGGTCTACAAACTCCAAAACGACACTCTTCCGTGTTATAATCACACGCAGGACTATTACCACAATTACATTCGTTTAAATTACAACGATCAGTTATCGTAAATGGACAAACGTGGTCGCACCCTCCGCAGTTATTGAAATCGTTATCAATTCCTCCGCCGTCTTCAACACATATGGCACCAGTGTCTACAAACCTTGTTCCGGCATCTAATATATCAGTTGTTCTATCGGTACAACCAATTAATAAAACCGCTAAAAATAATAAAACCTGTCTCATATGCATAATAATGAGACAGGTTCAGTTAAATTTATAAAGTATTGTTTATGGCTGATTATTTTCTGCTCGCTTTTGTGCAGCCTCAATATGATTCTTAAAATATTTAACAGTCCAATTTGCCGTATTAATATACCTACGACGACTATGATAATAAGGAAAAGAACGATCAATATTGCCCTTTGACATCAAGGACAAAGCTTCTTCAATGTTTTCCTTCAAACGAATAAGTTCTGGACCAATTTGAAAAATCTGATTTACGATATTAGTAATTTTCATTGCTTTCCGCTCAGTTGCTCGATCTTTGCGAAGTTTCCAAGCTTCTGAACGCATTGCCTTATCAAGTATTTTTTTCTCTGGGGAAAGGGCTTTAAAAGCCTCTCTACGCAGCCGGTCATTTTTCTTACGGCGGGCTACTTTCCATATCTCTCTTGCGGCGATTATAGATTGATTAAGCTCAGTTTCTTTATTATAGTAGCGACCAACAACATTGTTATCATAAACGGACCAAATACTATTTCCAGTAAACCATGTTTGTCCACCATCAATAGATAAATAAATACGCTGTCTGGAAGACCAACTGTTTACTTGTGTGTCTGCGTTATCAACGTTCCACTTGAATTGATATTTTCCATCCGGTCCATAAGACGTGACAGTATCAGGTTCACGAGAAAAAACATGCCAACCAGTAGAAGTATCTAAAAGATGATGGGGAGGATTATACTTGCTCATATGCTTTTATCATGTCACATAAAACAATGAATATAAACTATTAATTTCTCTTATATCATATAGGCTTTAGGAACTCTGCTTTAATAAGCATCAAACGTTCATCAAGCAAGCAAGGAATATAGTTTCCATCTGGAACATACTTTCCTTTTATCGTTGCACTAAACCGTTCTAACTCTTTTCCTTTTATACTTTCTTCAAGTTGCAGAACAACCGAATTCGGCTCAATAAAAGAATATTCTTCTAAATCAGGCTCAATATCTCTTGTGTTAATATCGGATATTTCATCGTAACATATGCTCGCCCATTGTCTTTTTTCCGTTTTCTTAACAAGAAAACCATATGGGGCGGCGATACCGGTGCGTCTTATTTTGAATAATTTGCCCATTGTTTCTTAAATAACAAGGTTCTACAATTAATACTATCAGAATTCAATATTGTTGTATCTGTTGTATCAAAATAAAGCTTTCCAACCATTACAAGTTTTGCATTGTCTATTAATCATTTTAAGAAACGTTGAATAATGAATAATATTTTCTTTGCAGAAACTTTTTATATTGATTGGTAAATCTAACATATCCCCTTCTGGGGAGATTATTTTGACACCATCATATTTTATTCCTTTAATGCTTGCAGCAATTTTTTGTTTATGTGTATTGCCAAGAGGTTTTCTTACTTGTCCTTTTTGAGACACGTATACGGGTTTATGTCCTTTAACAAACCATCCTCCACAACTTTTTGTCTTACCTTTAGTTAATAGGTGTAAAGACTTGTAACTCAATCCTCGTTCTTCTGCAAACGTTTTGAGAGGTTTATCAACATATACTTCTTCTCCTGTTTCCATGTGAACAAGAGTGATATCCGCTTTATGATCTTTCCATAAGTTTTTAGCGTGCTGTTTTGCTTTCTCTTTTTGTTCTGGTGTTTTTTTAGCTTCTCGTATAGCTTGAGTCCGTTTTTTAAGAACTTCATCCGAAGGAGACTTGCAGCGTTTATCTTTTAAAGCATCGGAAACGTTTTTTTGCTTTTTACCAGCTCTGCTATCACATGCATCTTTTCTAAGGTTATAACATTGTTTTTGATTATCATAATATTGATCTAGATAATGTTGTTCTCTTACAAGAAGAGAACTTGGTTCATGCACTATTTCAATTACTTCCAATAGGAAAGCCTCTCTGCCACATTTATTAAAATCATTTTGAAGAAACGTATTTGAGTGCCTATTTCCTTCAAGAGCATTTAAATGCGATGCAAATCTTTTTTTAAATCTAATGGTTGAGCCATAATATACTCGCCCATTTATTATGTTTGTAATTTTATATATACCATTTTTATTTGCACTATTTTTATAATCTATTTTCATATGCTAAAAAGCAACTAAGGCTATGAGCAAATAAGTTCATAGCCTTAGTTTTGATTATTTAGGACACTTTGTCTACCTCACTATATCAAGTGAGGTCACTAACTCATATAAGAGCTAGATCAAGAACGGTGACAGTTGCGTAGAAATCGTTACGAACCATCTTCTTGCCATAACGTGTCATTACACCCTTACGTGGGGTAAAGTCTTCTTGTGCGTAGATGACTGGCGTAAGAATTAGTGGAACGTATGGAGCGTAGATATAGCCAGATTCAAGGAACGTATTGCCCTTAAGACCGACGAGGATCTTGTTTTGTGGGAAATATGGATCTTTGTAAACGGTGTATCTGTTGTTAAGTGTACCGACTGATTCTGCGCCGATTGTCATGCTGTCACGAACTTGTCCGTCACCATCGAGACGATATGCTGGTTTGTAAGCAACCATGTGCTCAAAGATTGTGCAAACGTCTGGAGAAGTTACGACGAAGTTACCTGAACCACGAAGGGTCTTACGGTGAATCGTGTTAGCTGCATCTGTAACTGTTTCAACAAGGGTTTGATACCATTCTTGAATGTTTACGAATGCTTGTGGACCTGGAGCGAATGCGCCACTTTGTAGTGCTTCTTGACCAGTGTATTTGTTAACGATCTTACCTGGTGCTCTGGACCAGTAAAGGTTTGCTGCGCCAGCTTGTGTAAGAAGGTCGTTAAGGATTTCACGATCAATGTCTAGCGTGATCATTTCAGATAGAATGTTTGTAAGTTCTACTTCAACGTCGATGCTGTAGAAAGCCGTAAGGTCTTGTGCCATTTCTGGTGACCAACGTGCTCTGAGCTTACGGGTTGCAGCAGTTACTGAGGTTGATTCGATGCGGATATCAACATCTGGAATGACTGGTGATAGAGCTGGTGAACCACCATAACCGAAGTTAGATTCGAATGATGGAATTGTTAGCGTTGAACCATCGGAGTTAACTGATAGTGAATCAGCGATTACTGCTGATGCAGAAAGGTTGATGGTTGTACCAGCGGTTGTGAATGCTGGAGCAGTGCTGTTTTGTGCTCTAAGAACGAATAGTACGTGTGAACCATTTAGTGGGTCTGGTGAGAATACAGAACCATTCCAGTTACCACGCTTATTGAGCTTACGAAGATTGAGTACGCCTTGACCACCTTGGTAAGTTTCGCCCCAAGCAAGTGGAGCTGGTGTTGCATTAGCTGGAAGACCCATTAGGGTAACTTGGTCTAGATTGTTTAGATCTGCACCGCTAATTGCTGTGGTTACTGAAGAAGCTGATACGAATAGGAAGCAGTAATCTACTACGCTATTGCCTAGATCAACTTCAACTTGGCTATCATAACCAGCATAACGAGCATTGAAACCAGTGAAGTCACCTGAAGCAGAAACAACGCCGAAGTTTACCCAAGCATTTGTTGCTGGATTCCATGCACCGACTGCGCCAGAGTGAACTAGAACTGTATTTGAGTTCTTGTGTACTTTGGAGTAACCAGTACCAACTAGATCATATTGACCACCAGTTGCAAGAGAACCAGAGCGAACGCCTGCGCCTCTTGGATTGTTATATACTGATTGTCCTTGACCATAGGTGTATACTGCTGGTGAGGTGCCATCAAGCGTTGGACCTGCACCACCACCGACGTTATTGCCGTAGGTGTAATCGAGATAGAATAGTAGACCTGTTGGAAGGCTCATTGGTTGAACGCTAACGATTTCGTTAGCGATAAGACCAGCGAATACTCTACGAACGATTGGGAATGCAACGTTTGTGAAACCAACTACTTGACCAGAAGAAACTAGACCACCACCACCTGTGGATAGTGAATTAGCTTCTTTTAGTAGTTCTGCACATTGGTTTTCTAGAAGAGACGCCATGTTGTCACGGTGTAATCCCTTAAGACCTTCTAGTAGACCGGTTTCTGCCCATTTTTTAACAAGACGTGGGGAGTCTGCGCCTAGTGAGCGTCTGTGAACGCCTTCTGCTAACTGTGATAATGTAAAACTTTTCATTTTATTCTCCTATTAATAACTTTCGCAATGCTAAAATAAATATATATCAATCTTCTCTTCTTCCACCTTTAACGAGGAATGCCCAACGTTCTGGTGTACCAAGAACAACTTCTTTGGTTTTTTCTGCGGATTCAGAAATAATCTTAAATCCGGCTGTTCCAGAACTGACAGCAGTTGAAGAGTTTCCAACTACTTTGGATTTATCTGCTGCTTCATTGAGCTTATTTTTGATTTTTGTGTATATTTGTTTAGCCTCTGCGATAGTTGTGGCTCTATCAAGATGTTCAACAATTGCTTGTTTTTGAGTCTTAGAAAGATCTTCTCTTTGTAAGAATTTGTTAAGCAATAGAACTTTTGATAGAAATAGATTCGTTTCGGCCATTTCAGTTTTAATCGTTTTAAGCTCTCTGTCACGAGATTCAGCAAGCTTCTTCATGTGAGAAGCTGCATGAGTGGTTTTGTGTAATTTGCTTTCAAGAAGTCTGGCTTTCTTTGAAGAACGAACTGATTCCATCTTCCAGGATTCTTCCATTCCTTCTTCTTCTTCTTCGCCATAAAGAAGTTCTTCTTCACCTTCTTCTTCTTCTTCTTCTTCTTCATCATCATCCATGGACATTTCTTCTTCATCATCCATGTCTTCCATGTCTTCGTCTTCTTCTTCGTCATCCATGGACATTTCTTCTTCGTCATCCATGGACATTTCTTCTTCGTCTTCCATATCTTCCATGTCTTCGTCTTCTTCAGAAGAGACAGATACATCGACATCAGAAGCATCTAGTTCAACGTCATCTGGGAATGTAAGTGTAAGAACAAGATTTTCATCAAGATTTTTCAAAGATGGATCTTCGCCGCCGACTGGGGAATCGCCAACTGGCCATTCTTCATCAGCAAGTTCACCAGAAGACATTGCTGATACTGAACCTTTTGGAGCAGCAGCAGCGGCTTTTGATTCTTTACGAAGCATACGAACAGCTTCCATTAATTCATCATCACTAATATCGAATGCCATAACTGCTGGTTCTTCATCTGAATCGCCAAAACCTTCAGCACCTTCGGCTAATGGATTTGGATATTCTTCTTCAGCGTCTCCAGTGCCTTCAAGAGCATCGGCACCTACTAGTTGGTCTTCTTCATTTGAAAAAAGATCTACTCCAGGAGCTACTCCAGAAACTTTCTTTGCGTGAGCTGAAGCGGCTGATTTAACAGCAACTCCTGTTTTACCTGAAACGGTAGATGAAGCATGAAGATCTAAATCTTCTCCTTCAAAAAGTTTTGATGCGAATTCTTTTAAGCTGCCCATAATTTTTTCTTCCTTTATCTTTGTCTTTGTATAACTATTTGATAATTTTGCTTCTTTCAACTTTGCAAATAAAAATTCTAACTTTTTCTCATTTAATCTTTTTTCGTTTTCAGTTATTTTTCCTGAATGATTGAGATGATCTAAGTCCTCTAGTAAATGAAAAAGCTTTTGTTTTAAGGATTCTACGAGAACATTTGATGTTTTCTTAGCATAATATGCTTCATCAATTTTCAATGCAGTCTCTCCTAAATTAATTCTAAATTTTTGATAATTTTCTGCCAATGGAGGTACTGGTGCTGGAACAGGTCCAGGAGTTGCTGGCGTAGCGAGCGCAACTGGTGGAGCATTTAAATCTGGTGCTGGAGCACTTACTGGTGGAGAAACTGGTGGCATTGCTGCTTCTGGTGGAGGAACTGCTGCTGGAGGTTCCACAGGTGGAACCTGTACAATTGGTTTTGACATTACAGTTTCAACATCTGGTTGAATTGTAATCTTTCCATCTGAATCAATCGTAATTTTTCCATCTTTGCCAACTAGGTCTTCTAATGTTTTTCCCATGATACCAAGAGGATCTGCCATGGAAGATTCGTTTTCTTCAGACATTTCAACTCCGGAATCTTCTGAATCTTCTGGTTCTCCAGAGGCAACTATTGGTAAACCATTTGGAGTTGTAGATGTGTCAGATTTTGTAGCTTCTTCACTTTCTTCCGTAAAGAAATCAGCAGCTTGCTCGACTATCATCTTTTTTATAAATGGAGTTACTTGTTCAATAATTTTCTTTTTGGCATCTTCTTCTGCCAATTGTTTTAATTTTTTTGCTTCGGCTAAAGCTTCTTTATATAATTCAGTCATTTGATTACCTCAATCATCTTGGACCAGATTTGCCCAATATTAAGTCGCCAATTTTTTGTGAAGATACAACGGCTGATGTATCTTTAGGATTTGCAGTGATATTATTTCCAGTTCCTGGAACGCTGGTAAAGGCACCACCACCGCCACGGAGATTTGCTGTTGCTTCTGCACCGGCTGCGGGAATTCCAGCAGGATTATGTGGATCTTCAGGTGCTACTGCAACGTTTGGTGAATATGGAGTTCCTGGCAAACCACCACCGCCAGTTTCGACAGTATTAAGATCGGGAGCTGTTTGATAATCAATATTAACAGTGCCAAATGTATGACCACCATCGTTAATTTCGCCAGATTTTACTAAATCTAAAAATATTTTTTCTGCGACTTCATCTGTTAATTCACCAGAATAAACTGGTGAAGCTGGATACAAAGCATAGAGATCGGCAGTGGATGTACTGCCTAATCCATATGTTCTAACTGGTGGTTGCACTACTAATTGTTTTCTGCCTGCCATAAAAACTCCTATAAGCAATTGAATTGCTTTAATAAATATTATCTAATTTATTATTTAGTCCCTTTCATGGCAATAGCAGCCCATCTTTTCATATCCCCACCAACACTTAATGCTTCCAAAGTTTTTAATTCACTTTTTTGAACAGGGGTATTGTCTTCAGAAATTAAATGTTTTGGAATTCCAGAAGAATGTCCTTCAGACATGATCATTTTTTGTAATGTGTTTTTGGCTGTATCTTCCATAAGACTTGCATACAAATCTGCTTGTTGTGGTCGAGCAGAAGTAACCATTTTTGCTGCTTGTTGTACAAGGTTACTTAAATGTGGATTAATAGATTGTTCAGTGCGTCTATATGACTGTTCTGAGCCATCTCTGTTATTGGGCAATGATTCTGTTAATACTTGATTAAATGCACCTTCACCAACTAATTCACGGATGCATTCTTTGATCATTAATTTAAATTCACCTTTTGTGAGTTTCATAGATTTCCTTTTTTAATGCCAAGAATATCATTTGCTATTCTATTGATTCTGTCTGTCTTGGAAAAAATTTTATCAAGAATACGTGGATCTACTTCTTTTGCTTCACGCATCATAAATGCACCTGGTGTTGATGGTTCAGAAACTAAATCCCAGCAAATAAGATGAAGATCGTCTTGAACCACATCAGCATCTCCACGGCTTCTTACAGATCCAAGAGCACGAGATGAAATACCAACCTTAACGTTGCTTTCAATTAATGAACGGGCAATGTTACCCATTGGAGTTGGAAGGATTTCAATCTTTCCATATACAACACTGCCATCGGTCCAAATGTCTGTAATAAGATGGGAAACGTTCTTTAAGTTAACAACTGGATCATCGGCGTGATCTAATTCTCCTACTGCTCTTCTTTCGCTAACGAATTTCTTATAATTCTCTAGTTCTTTGAAAAGGATATCTTTGGGATAGATACGTCCATTTTGATTAAGAGTATCTGCACGCTGTATAACTCCTTTAACAATCAAATTTGTAGAGCCGTTTACTTTTTCTTCTTTTATTACTTCGTATTCAAACTCAGTGAATTCTTTTAAAAATTTCATGTTGATAATTCTTCCTTTAATTTAGCAAGATTCATATGAAACATGACACTTTCATCTGTTATATCTTGTTTTTTATTTTCTTGTATTAAAGACAAAATAGAATTTAATTTTTCACAAGTTTGTTTATCTAATTCTTTTGATGAATTAATAGTTTTATTTATTTTCTCTTGTGAATCTCTTCTGATATTCTCTAATAAGACAAATAACTCTTGTTGAGTAGATGAATTGTTTTCTGAGAAAAGATATAGTTGAACAATTCTTTGTTGTTCTTTATTGAAAACTTTTGCAAATTTAACATTTGCTTTTTCAGTCATTATTTTTAATACAAGTCCATCAACTTCTTCTGTTGTCATGTCCAATGGAGAATCTTGTAATTGTTTATCTTCTTTTTTCTCTGTTAAAAGAATACCTAAAACACTGTCTTCTAGTTCAACCATTTCATTTAGAGAGCCTTTGAATCCAATTCCTCTCCAAGCATTTAAAAGAATTTGTATCGAAGCAAAATCTTTATAAGATGGCACTTCTCTATCGAAGAATTCTTTATCTTTTAATTGATTATTTATTTCATCAATAAATCTTGATTTTTCTTCATCAAGTTTTTTTTGATTTTGTTTTTTTGTTTTATGTTTTACTGTTTCTAGTAAATTAAAAGCAATTTCTCTATTCTTCAATGAAGAATTTTGTAATGAATTAAAATAAGAAAATTCTTTATATATTTCTGTTTTTGGATTTACAAATTTGTTCCAAACGCTTTTTGCTTTTTCTATATCATCAAATCTTTTTTCTAATAAAGCTTTGGCAATATAACGTGCAAAAAATTCGCTTAATAATCCAACATTTCTTTTTTTATTGTGTCTAAAAGGCATGTTTAACGTCACCCATTCTCGTACAGGTCAAAGTTAATTTTAATTATGGTATGAAAAACGTAATTAATCCAAATTTGACAAATCTACATCCGAAATATCCACATTATTTTCAGTTTCTTCTTCCGAAGAGGATACTGACTCAATTAAAAGTTCATCGTTTTTCATTTCTATTTCGAATTGTTGCTCATTATCTTCAAGGATAATTTTGTTTTTTGCTCGATGTTCTTCTAAAAATGAATTAAGTTTTGTTAATGTTCTTTTAATTTCAAGAGAAATTGGAGTCTTGTCTGGAGGATAAACTAACATTTCCAAACTATTTTCTGTTAGAGATTCTCTAGAAGTTTTTTGACCGTAGATATCATTAAGAGATCTGTTGTCTTTTCCAAACATGGCTCCGAAATCTGGATTTGCGAGATTGGCTCTGCCACCAGCTCCTACTCTTCTTTCTCTGTTCTTTGCTGCTCTGTTAATAAATGGAGTAGCTTGAATTGGAGGAGATGTTCCGTTTAATCCAGGCAAAGAAATTGTTGGTGTTTCTCTTTCAGAAAAATCAGCCAATTGAGTATAGTTGTCAAGCTTATTGAAAAAATCATCGCCATTATCTTCAGGAGGTGCTTTCGGAACATTTTCACCTGGAATTTGATAGTTTGTTGGGTTGAATGGACCAACTATTTTTGCTGGATTTGGGTCTGGGTTTTCTGCAACTGCAATTGCTTCTAATTCAACTTCACGAATCTTATCTTGTCGTTTACCAGTTTCAATGCCCATTAATTCATCATTAGAAAGTTCAAGAATGTTTTTTTGAATCCAAAGTTCATCAACAAGTTTTGTTTCTTTTGCTTTTGCAGAAATGTCAAATTTAGTATTAAGATTTTCAAGTTTTTGTAACATTGCAATAGTTGAAGGATTAGCAAGTCTTAATTCAAAGTTTGTTAAGTCTTGATCTCCAAAACCTTTTGCATACAAATGAATCATCGCTAATTTATTAAGTTCAGCGATAGCAATTTTTTGTAATGAAGTAATGGTTCTAGAAAAACGTACATCCTGCTGTGCCAATGAAGCTTTTGCAGACATGTTTTCTGTGAAATTCAAATATGGTTTTGGAACTTGAATAGCTGCAAATAATTTCTTCTGAAGATATTCAACGTCTTCTGTAGCTGTTGCGTTAGCACCACCAGCAAGCGTTTCAATTTTCGTTCCTGTTTGTCCTCCACGAACAGGGATGAAATAATCTTCGTCTACAGCTAAAGGATTATATCTTTGATCTGTTCTTCCAGTTGTTTTATCAACAACGTCTCTAGCTCTCAATGTTTGTTTTGCCTGTTCCATGTAAGAAGGAATATCATTAGGAGCAATGTTTCCAACGTCTATATAAAATACACGACGTTCTGGAGAACGAACAACACGGTATACTAACATGCTGTCTTCCATCATGATTAATTGACGCCAAACTCTTCTGCCGCTTTCTAATATGGAAGTTCCATAAGGCAAGAACATGTCATTACCCAGTATTCTCATATGAGTAACTTGCCAATTTTCTAAGTACTTATTACCTCTTGTAAGCCATTTGAATCTAACAGCATAAGGATCATGAGGATCCCAACCTTCTTCACGTTCTAATTCGTTAACACGAATTGGTTGAACGTTAACAACGCCAATATCTGGTATTACTTCGTTATAAAGAAAGAAATCTCCATATTTGACCAAATTACGGATCCATGGACGAAGATTAAAATCCACATTGAGAATATCATAAAATAATTCTACTAATGCTTTTTTTATCTGTGGATTATCAGTTATGATATTAAAATTTTTCCCTCGTTCATCACCCGTAGTACATTCATCAGCATAAATGTTTAATGCGGTAGCGATTTCTGGTGTGTATTCCATTTCTCCAAATTCCGCATATCTACTCATTCGATCAAGAAGACCATATGCTCCTAAAACAGAAAAAGGCGAAGATTCACGACCAAAAGGAAATGGGGCACGGTAGCCATAATTTCCTCTGATGATGTCGTTGTCGAAATAATTATTGTAGTTATAACCTTTTATTTTTTTCTGAACTGCTGGTCCAGAACGAAACAATCTGGTTAGACGATTAAAGAAATTATCATTACTTGCCAAGGGTACACTCCAGGACTATGGAGTAATTATTCAAGTGTTTTGCAAGAGTGTTTAACAAAACATTAAAATGTTATTATTCTCTTCTCTATATGGGTAAGCTTCCACAAGAAAATCAGAATATTCAACTATCTAACGAAGATTTGATTTACATAAATTATGTAATTTCTTATGTCCAAGAATCTTCTAATGATTGGTTTACAATAAAAAAAGAAATCATCAATTGTTATCCCCCAAAATTAAGAAAAAAATTTTCTAGAAGACATTATTCAACAAAATTGTTTTTTATTAATGAATTTGAGAAAAACATAATTACTTATTGGGAGAAGCAAACTGGAATTAAATTAATAATTGATGAAAGCAAGCTACATCCTGAAGATTGGAAAAGAAATCCAAAAGGATGGGGATTATTTATATATAATGAAAAACGAAAAACAAATAAAAATTTTAAAAGAAATAATTGAAAAAGAAATCGATTTAATTTTATTAGAAGCATCTTGGACAGAATCTAATCCGTTATATAGAATATTCATACAACCATTTTCTGATTTTGCATCGGTCGTCGCCGGAGAAACTAGAAAAATGATTTCTGCTACTTGGTCTGCATTAAATCAATATGTTGCAATTGGATCAAGAGAATTTTTAGCATTATGGAATCCAGAAAGATATGGATACACAGCTAGAAGTACAATAATTGGTCCTGATGGTCAACCAACTGTAACTACAGGTGATCAAGCTTTTCAAAATTTAACTGGATTTAATTTACAAAATTATTTAACACAAGAAAGAGAAGGCTTAACTCGGCACATTCGTGAAATTAACCAAGATTATGCTGACGTTTATAGACGTATCGATAACAATCTAGCAACTGGAGATGCTGAAGGAATTTTGTTTTTATTAAATCCAGGAGTGTATATAGCAGCTCAAGCAGGCAGAATGACAACAGGTGCTGCATTAGATTCAGTTTCTGTTCTTACTGGAGGAAGTGTTCCTGCTTTAGAAAATCTAAGAGGATCTTATCAGAGATTTTCACAAAATACAGGCTCTAGATTTCGTGGATCAGTATCCCCAGGATCATGGAGTGGTACATCTGGAGGTGGTTCTGTTGATGATTATAGCGGAGGGGATTATGGTATTCAACTAGAACAAACTGCTCAAACGACTCCTCCTCCAGCTTCATTAGATCCGAGAGTAGAGCAACAATACCAACAACGCTTACAACAAATTTTACAACAACCTGATGTTCAAAGAATAATCAACAATCAACCAGAAGCAATTGCAGCAAAAGAATATATTGCAAATGGAATTTATAATTCTGTAGTAGATGATGATTTAGTGAAAAGTAGAAGTTTTTCAGAATTTCAATCAAAACAGCCTACTGTTGCTGGCGAAATTTCTGGTAATATAAAAAATTTAATTACAACAAGATTTCAACAACAAGCTGCTGAACAACAGAAAACCGAACAACGACCTAGTGGAACTGCTTCTACTACTGGAACTGCTTCTACTCAAACTTCTTCCGCTGAAGAAACAACACAAGAAGAAGAACCACAACCAACAGAAGTAACAATGCCAACAGAAGAACAATTAAATCGAGTTGTAGAAGAAGCTTATAAAGATGCTAAAAAAGCACAAAAAGAAGTTTATGTTAGACAACTTGAAGCTATTGCAGACACATCCCCAGAATTGGCAACAGCATTAAATCCAAAAATTTCTCAGGTTCGTTCTTTATAATTTGTTAATCCATTTTTATTTTATTTTATATTCTCTTAACAAAAGAGAGAGTATAACATTATGGACACAGCAGATAGACAGCCAAGTGAATTAGGAGATTTAAAATCTCTTGTCAGTAATTTTCTAGATCGTTTCAAAAATATTGAATCTGAAATAGAATTACTAAAAGAAGATCAAAAGCAACTTGTAGAAGAATTCAGTGATCGTTTGGATATTAAAACATTACAAGCGGCAATGAGAACAGTAAAAATAAAGAAAAAAGTTGCATTCAAAGATACTTTTGATACATTTGTCGAAATATTAGAACAAAAGGAGAATATTTGACGATGACATCTAAGGTTTCTAAAGAAAAATTTGAAATGCCTGTAATTCTTTATGAAGATACAGAAAACGGAGCATTTTCATTTCCATACATTGAAGTATTGGAAGGCAAAGAAATGCCAAAAGTTTTATTCATGTTTGAATATAAACATACAGGGGAAACAGAGCCAAATGATAAAGGCAAGGAAGTTCCTGTAATTGATCAAATCCCACATAAGTTTGTTGATATGGAATATCTAAAATCTGTTTTAGATGAAGAAACAAACGATAGAGTAAGAACTGCTCTAGGATTAAAGCCATTAAAAGAAGCACAAATTCTTGGTAAACCAATTGTTGATAAAGTTTTATCTAAAATTGGTGGGCTTAGAGAAAACGCTACTGTTGAAGGCGAAAAGAAAAAACAAGAAATAGAATCAA